>Ga0209096_1000164_pt1 | contig 97270 bp, 80 predicted proteins | sample AD_UKC034_MetaG_FD_184407 | JGI IMG/M metagenome (GOLD analysis project Ga0209096, IMG submission 184407) | Active sludge microbial communities of municipal wastewater-treating anaerobic digesters from USA - AD_UKC034_MetaG (SPAdes) (version 2) | ecosystem: Engineered > Bioreactor > Anaerobic >... | reverse complement strand
TGGTACTTGTTCCTTTCAAACTCAAGCTTTCGGGCAGCCTGACACTCTTTGTTACTGCAATACCGCTGCCTGAGATGTTTTAGCTTTCTGTTGGCAACGGTTTCTCTCCCGCAATGCCTGCATATAAAAGTGCGCATGGACGTGTTTTTTTACGTCTACGCATTTTCTCCACTTTTGGTGGCATCATTTTATTTCAGGAAGTGGTACCGGTTTGGTTCAGGGCGGAAATGCTCTCTGGTCGGATGAGTTCACAGGTCTTGTGGCAACCTCCTCCTTTCTCGGTCAAAACCATGGCCTTTCCTTTGGAATACAAATGGAATCGTGGTGGTGACCGTACCCGCCCTTGCGAAATGACCACCCTTCACCGGTTATAATTTAGTTCAAAATCAGGATAGAAGTTTAAGTTTGATTTCATCGAAATCCATGGCCTTATAAGCCACAAGATTATCCTATGGGCCGGTACTATAATGTGGCGGCAGCCTGGATTTTTCCTGGAAATCTCCCCACGAAGTCAGGCAAACCTATACCAGCGCAATTATAATAAAAGGAAACAGGATCGTATTCAATATTAAAGGCAATATATTCAGGCTTATAGTAAAAATTAATTTCGAGAAGTAATGGATCTTCATCCGATTCATTGGCACTCATAAAGCATATGCTAAGATCGATGCAACGACAATATAATTATCAAAGCGATGATTGTTAAACCGATAAAAAAAGAAACGGAATACCGAAATGCATTAAAAAGACTTGAAGTCATTTTCGACGCATCGCCAGGCTCCAGAGAAAGTGATGAAGCTGATGTGCTTGGATAACTGATCGATGACTATGAAAAGAGACATCATCCGATCGAAGTACCAGATCCCATTGAAGCGATTAAGATCAGAATGGAAGAGATGCATCTGAAGCAGGTTGATTTAGTCAACGAGATTGGAGGAAAGAGACGGGTTTCAGAGATTTTAAACCGTAAACGGAAATTAACCGTTGAGATGATCCGTAATTTGATTAAAAGACTAAATCTTTCACCTGCACTTTTAATTTCAGATTACAAATTGGCAAAGGAATAGGTCGTCCGGTTGCAACTTTTGAACCTTAGGGGCGCTCAGCAAAACAGCCCTCGGCATGCGCCGCGGGCTGTTTTGATATCCGATTGCACGATTGGGCGATATTTGATGATCGATATATTTTATTATAATAAATAAAGAGGTTTATTGATAGCAGCCAGGGCTGGTCAACCAGGCCGGTATCTTCTCATATCCTGATAAATTTATCATTATAAAATGTATTGAAATGAACATTTGTTCATTTTATTGTTTATATTTGCATTGAGAAAAAGAGAAAGCCATTGTATGGAAAGTAGAAGATACTGTGAAGATACGTTGAATTTAATCATTTCTGAAACATGAAAAAGCCAATGAGCATTTATGATGATTTAGACTGGCGGGATGCCCCTGAATATTCAAAGGGTACCCAGATGAAAATTTTACGTGATGAAGCTGGGGCAAAAACGATACTACTGAAATTGCCTCCAGGATTTTCTATGGCCCCTCATTCTCACGTAACCGCTGAGCAGCATATCCTGATTAGTGGGGCATATAGTAGTGACGGTGTGATGTATACGGCAGGTACCTATCGGAAGTTCAGTGCACATGAAGATCATGGGCCTTTTGAATCAAAGCAGGGAGCCTTGGTGCTGGTTATCTGGGATCCATTCAAGAATGACAATTAACGGTTATTAGTCAAATAATAAAGTGTAAAAATTAAAGGAGTTGTATCATGGCGTTAATGATTACTAGCGAATGTGCGGTTTGTGGCATGTGCGTGGATGAATGCCCAAATCAGGCGATCTCTATGGGCAGTGATATTTATGAAATCAATCCTGCTTTATGCACTGAGTGCGTCGGATTTTACGATGAACCCCAATGTGTTTCCGTCTGTCCGGTGGATGCAATTGTTCCGAATCCGGCCTACTCAGAGAGCCGTGAGGAGCTGCTTAAAAAAAAGAAGCATATCCATGGTGAGTGATTCACCGGGTAGTAGTATGTTCTTTTCTCATCCTTTGGAAAGAAAGGTTGCAAATAGATCGTACACTCTTTACGTTTATTTATGCGATCTTCAAAGTTGTAGTCATTCTTTTGGGATGCGAATTTTTGATTGGGCATAAAAGGAAGGTCCCCAAAATCATAAGGTATGAGGCTTTGGCTTCATTGGGGGATAATGCCATGAATAAAATTATCAAAAAAGAAGAATAAAATGGAAAGAAGAGTATTTGGCCCTGTACCTTCACGCAGATTGGGCAGAAGCCTCGGTGTAAACAATATCCCTCCCAAGATTTGCACCTATCAATGTATTTACTGCCAGGTGGGGAAAGCCATTAAGATGCAGGTAAACAGGCAGGAATTTTACAGACCGGAGGAACTGGTTGAAGAAGTCAGAATGGTGTTATCCAAACTGTCGGACAAGGATCAGTACCCGGATTATCTAACTATTGTCCCCGACGGAGAGCCCACGCTGGACATTCATCTGGGGGAACTGATCACGCAGCTAAAAACGTTTGGTATTCCTGTGGCGGTCATTACAAATTCCTCGTTACTTCATTTGCCCGATGTTCAGCAGGAGTTATTGCTGGCCGATTATGTTTCGGTTAAAGCCGATTCTTTTCATATTGAAACCTGGAGGAAAATCAATCTTCCCCACAGGAAATTAAATTTTCATGAAATTATGGAGGGGATTCGATCTTTCTCACAAATGTTTACGGGTAAACTGGTGAGTGAAACCATGCTGGTCAAAGGCATCAATGATTCTTCCGGTGAACTGGAAAACACAGCCCTTACGTTGAAAACATTCAAGCCCGCTATAGCCTACATTGCTATACCAACACGGCCGCCGGCCTATTCGGAAGTTGTTCCAGCCGATGAAATAACTGTAAATGAGGCCTATTTTATTTTTAAAATGCATCTTGATCATGTTGAATTATTAACGGGTTATGAAGGCAATGCTTTTTCATCAACAGGGAATTTCAGAGAGGACATATTAAGCATCACATCGGTACATCCCATGCGTGAGGATGCTGTTTTGGAATTATTACAAAAAACAAAAAATCATAAAAACGAATTGGAAACCCTCATTGAAGAACAATTGATCAAGAGGCTTATTTTCAACGAACATACCTACTATTTGAGGAAATTCAACAGGTGACTTTTAGCCTACCGTGTATTTTTTCATAGAGAACTGCCAGTAAATTGCTTTAATCAATGGGATCAACAACAACCATTTCCAATTCGCTTATTTGATAAAATGCTATGATCGATATCTTTATTTCAACGCTCAAACAAACAGTTATCATTATTTTTTTTGTACTGTTAATGATGATTGTTATTGAATACATTAACGTTCAAAGTAAAAGCACGTGGGCAAATAAATTACAGAAAACACCTTTCTTGCAAATTGTCATCGCTGCCCTTCTTGGCATAACGCCCGGTTGCCTGGGGGCATTTACGGTTGTATCGTTATACACTCATCGGCTGATGGGGCTGGCAGGGCTGGTAACGGTGATGATAGCTACATCGGGCGATGAAGCGTTTGTCATGTTTGCCCTGTTCCCGGGTAAAGCACTCATTCTGCATGGAGTTTTACTAATAATTGCCATAGCAACAGGTTGGATTATTCATTTGTTTACGAGAAAACATGTCCCCGTTTCCTCCTATGGATTTGTAGTTCATCCCCATGAAAGCTGCCATTGTTATAATAAAGATTCAATCGTCCCGCAATTAAAAAAGCTTTCATTCGAACGTTCCGTTTTATTGATCTTCACTGTTTTGTTTCTTGTTTTACTGGGTATAGGGGTTGTCGGTCCTGTGGAATGGGATTGGAAAAAGATCACGTTTATGCTGGGAGGAGTTTTTCTTTTGTTCCTTTTTGCTACAGTTCCGGACCATTTTCTGAAAGAGCATTTGTATGACCATATCCTGAAAAAGCATTTACTGAGACTTTTCCTCTGGACATGGGGAGCATTTATAGCCTTATATTTCATACAAACGAATCTGATGCTCAATGACCTCTTGCAGAACAGCACGTACCTGATATTGGTCATTGCCGTATTAATGGGGATCATCCCTGAATCAGGGCCACACCTGGTCTTTGTTACCCTGTTTTCACAAAACCTGCTTCCTTTCAGTATTTTACTGGCGAACAGTATCGTACAGGATGGTCATGGTATGTTGCCATTGCTTGCCGAATCCAGAAGGGATTTTATCCTGGTGAAAGGAATTAACATGTTGGTTGGCCTGTTGGTCGGACTTGTCTTTTTGCAATTTGGATTATAGGAGCTAAACAAACCTGTGATAAGACATTCATGAAATTGAAACATAACAGAGATTGCGAAAAATTGAAATTATCCGGTACGAATGCCCTCAAACCCTGATTTTAAACATGCATGCAGATTGTCTTAAATGCTTTCTCTCACAGGCAGGTAAATTGCTTCATGAATATGATGTTCCAGATACTATTGCTGGAAATATCAGGAACAGATTCATGCTATTTATTGATAATCATCAGGATATATCAGCGCCTGAGGCTGCCTGTTTAATGCATCGCTTAATTAAAAAAGCTACCTGCACGGAAGATCCTTATCAAAAGGCAAAAAGCGATTACAATGAATTATTACTGCAACTTGAAGACGAAATCAGGAGCATAATCAGAGCATCGGATGATCCTTTTCAGATGGCATTGCGGTATGCCCTGGCAGGTAACATTATCGATTTTGGTCCGCAAAAACCATTTGATGTTCTTAAAGCACTATCCGAAGCCGCGTTTAAAGAACCATACATCGACCATTCATTGGAATTGAAGCGTGAGCTCAAAAATGCCTCCATGGTGCTGTACCTGGGTGATAATGCCGGTGAGATTGTATTAGACAAACTTTTTATTGAAACGATCAACCACCCGAACCTTTATTTTGCCGTACGCGGGAGCAATATCCTGAACGATGTCACCATGGAAGATGCTGACCGGGTTGGCTTGAAAAAAATTGCCAGTGTTATTTCCAACGGATACGATGCACCGTCGACACTGGTGAACAAGTGTTCACTTGAATTCAGAAAGATTTATGAAGGTGCGGATATCATTATTTCCAAAGGTCAGGGCAACCTGGAAGGATTGATTGACACCTGTGACAAAAAAATATTTTTCCTGCTCATGGTCAAATGCAATGTGATTGCCGAAAGGGTAGAAGTAAAGGAGAAAAATGTGGTGGTTTTGTATAATCAGATACTTTTGTACCCCTCGGGGCCGGTGCACTAACCGGGGCATCGGCCAGGATGATGATGACAATGGGCTTTTACCCCAGTCTGTATCCATAGAATGTAGCATCTGCTCAAAGGTCGGGGGATTATAATACAACTGAAGAAACCGGTACAAGAATCAGGCGGCCAACTCCTGATTACTACCTGCCGTAGATCAGGGTAAAAAGGGCCACATGCTCATCCGCATAGGCGGGGGAGTCACACAGGCATGCAAATTCCCGGCCCAGGCCGTCGTGGAAGAGCTGGTGCCATTGGGACCGGAGCATGTGGTAATCGGTCCGTTTACCCCGGGGTTCGATGAAAAAATAGATCACTTCCGACATCAGGAACTTGTCGATGCTTGAAATGGCCAGGTCGATGGGAGCATCGTTGGCGAAAACGCAATCGATCAGAATCCCGTAGGTTTGATAGACTGAGAGGGCCATTTCGGGTGAGTTCATTTCCGGAGTATCGTTATTGGCATCCACCTCATAGAGGATGAAGTGATCAATATGCTCCCGCAGTTTTTTCATGTGGACCAGCTTGGTCTCATAGGGCATATGGTGATAGGCCAGCGAGGAAAGGGCCATGTGGTAGTGGCCTTCAAGGTCGTCTGAAAGGGCCTCGAACCTGGAATGTGAGATCCGGATGCGTGCACCGGGGAAAGCGGCAGCCACGTTTTCTTTAGCCAGCTTTAGCATGCCTTCCGAGGGATCGATCAGGAAAATTTCTTCCACGGCATCGATCAGGCCTTCTGAGCGCAGCCGCAGCAGCAGGTCGACCACCGCCTTTCCGGGACCGCAACCGATATCCATGATCTTTAACGGCTGGGTGATGCGGGGCAGGCCCCGGCTGCAATCGGTCATGAACCTGGCCCGTGAATCCGTAAGCAGCGGTGTACTGCTGAAGTGCACATAAGGCGCAGGATCGGCAAAGATCACTTCCGGTATGATAAGCGCCCCTTGGTTTCGCTGGAGGTAACTCGCAAGGAAAGCATTGGAGAAAAGTCCCCCGGGCTCAATGGCTATACCTGAATGGATCCACGAGGCCCCTGGCTGGTTGTACCCCTGTGACAGGAGCAGGGTGCCGATATAATAATGAAACGCGGGTATCAGGCCCGGCCGGATGGAGCCGAGATCCCCATTTGGACCGGAACGGGTTTTCAGGATCTTGTCAGCCAGGTCTTTCCATGTCCTGCTTTCTTCTGTGGAAAGAAATAACATTTTTTTGGTAAAGGTAAAAAAGTGCTACGAAATGTAAAGTGAATATTGCGTGCCCACTCCGGTCAGCCCCTGTGGGATGTTCATAAACCATCCACTCAATAGCCATTGCCCCAGCGGCAGCATCGATGAGTTTATGGAGGATATGAATGCATGTTACAACTCTTACAATTTCATCAACGTTGCGGATCAGATATCATCCCTTAAAGTTTTTCAGCTTCACAAACAATGGTATGGAAGCCACTTGAATGACCATTGAAAAAGCGATCAGCCAGCCAATGGAAATGCCGTACAGCCACCCCATGAAAAAACTGCCCAGGAACCAGAACAATCCAATCGTGGCATTGAAAATCCCAAAACCGGTCGCCTTCCTTTCAGCAGGTAAAACACTGGCCAAAACAGCCTTGACAATCGATTCCTGCGCGCCCATGCCAATACCCCAGCAAACCATTCCGGCCAGCGCCGTATAAAAATTACCGAGGAAAACGAGCGGGGCGAAAAGCAAGGCCAATAGTGTGCTGAAGATCAATATTTTAATTCCATATCGGTCAAAATACCGCCCCAGAATCATCGCAGCCAGCGCATCAACACTCATCGCAACGGCATACATTACAGGGATCCACTCTGTGGTGACCTGTCCGGTTCTGTTAAAGTGAAAAGCGATGAGTGGATAATCGGCAAATCCGGCTGCGATCAATGAAACGGCTGCCAGGTAGAGGAGGTAGAATTTCCTGGAAACGATGGGCCTGTCAGTCTTTCCTTTTCCCTCAAGCTGTTCTGTTTTCGGATAGTTGATCCGTGCAACGACCAGCACCGTTAAAGCAAGTAACGCAGGAATGATCAATACACCGAATGACTTTGCATAGCTTCCGGAAAAGAATAACACGAAACTGACAATCAGTGGCCCCGTGACAGCTCCGATCTGGTCGAGGGCTTCATGGATCCCAAATCCCTTACCATGGCCAAGGGAAGCTGTGGCATGCGCAAGCATCACATCCCGCGATGGATTACGGATGGCCTTGCCCGTTCGCTCCAGGATCAACAGCACGGCTGCCATCTGCCAGCTCCCGGCCAGTGCCAGGGCCGGAACAGCCAAAAGGTTGATGACATATCCAATGAAGGTGATGGTCCAGTACCTTTTGGTTTTATCGCTGATGATCCCCGAAACCAACCGCAAACCGTACCCCAGAAATTCTCCGAATCCTGCAACAAAGCCGACCACAGTGGCGCTTGCTCCCAGCATGGCAAGAAAAGGGCCGCTGATGCTCCGGGCTCCCTCATAGGTCATATCAGCAAACAAGCTTACGATGCCTATCAGAATCACAAAGGCCCAGGGTGTCTTCTTAAAAATTTTCATTTTTTAAGAACGGAGAATACTGTATGGTCCGGACCCTCCTGAAGGATCTCAGGCGTTTTTGAATGCCTTCTTGCCGGCAAAGCGCGATGCGTTGCCCAGTTCGTTTTCAATGCGCATGAGCTGGTTGAACTTCTCGATGCGCTCCCCGCGGCAACCACTTCCGGTCTTCAGGTGACCCGCATTCACCGCCACCGTCAAATCGGCAATGAAGCTGTCAACCGTTTCTCCGCTGCGGTGAGATACAAAGCAATTGTACGCGTTCCTGTAGGCCAGCTCAATGGTTTCCAGCGTTTCTGTCACCGTCCCGATCTGGTTCAGCTTGATCAGTACGGAATTGGCAACATTTTTCCGGATGCCTTCTTCCACGATGGACTTGTTTGTGCAGAAAATATCATCGCCCACAATTTCAATTTTCTTACCCAGCGCCTGCGTCAGGTTCTGCCATCCCGTCCAGTCATTTTCGGCCAGGCCGTCTTCCAGCAGAACGATCGGGTACTGCCTTACCCAGTTTTCCCATAGTTTGATCATTTCATCGCTGGTCATGAACTTGCCGGTGCTTTTGAACAATTTGTACCTGCCGTCTTCCCAGAGTTCGCTGGCAGCCGGATCCAGGCAGATGCTGACATCCTCTCCCGGCCTGTATCCGGTTTTGGTGATGGCTTCGAGGATGATCTCCACCGCTTCGTCGTTGGATTTCAGGTCGGGTGCAAACCCTCCCTCATCGCCCACACCCGTGCTGTATCCTTTGGTCTTAAGAACTGATTTGAGGACGTGAAATACTTCGATACCCATCCGGATGGCTTCCTTAAAGGAAGAAGCTCCGTGGGGCGCAATCATGAATTCCTGAAAATCCACATTGTTGTCGGCATGTTTCCCGCCGTTGATGATGTTCATGCAGGGTACAGGCAGAAGATGGGCATTACTGCCGCCCAGGTACTGGTACAGGGGTATTCCAGCGCTCATGGCTTCGGCCCGGGCATAGGCCATGGAAATGGCCAGGATGGCATTGGCACCCAGTTTCGTTTTATTGGGCGTGCCATCCAGTCCGACCATGAAATAGTCGAGTTCACGCTGACTCTCAAAGTATTTGTCTTCAATTTCTCCGGCGATGATCGCATTTACATTCTCCACCGCTTTCAGGACACCTTTGCCGCCATAGCGCTTCCTGTCACCGTCGCGTAGCTCGCAGGCCTCGCGCTCACCGGTGGATGCACCGCTTGGAACCATGGCCCGGGATGATGCGCCATCCTCCAGGACAAGATTGACTTCTACTGTGGGGTTGCCTCTGGAATCGAGGATTTCGATTGCTTCAACGTTTAAAATTTTCATAGTACTTGAAATTTAGATTTACTAAGTTGGTGATCATTGTGAACAGACAGATTTCATTGGTTGTTTTGACGAATCAGTAGTGAACTTCAGGAGCTGGTTCAAATCATTGGTTATACGCGTAATGCTGATGCAAATTCTAATACTGAATAAAAAGTAACGTGTAGGAGTTATCAGCTTTTTCAGGGCGGGTCAGGGCTAACTCCATAGCCAGTGACAAAGGTAAAAAATTATCGGATGAAGATGCTTCTTGTTGCACTTGATGAAAGAAATGAAATAGGATTTAATAATATTTTATCTTTGATTGATTTCACCCCAAATTAATCCTTTTAAGTGATGAAAAGAATTCTACACCTGACCGTTCTGATTTGCATCCTTTGTTTCATATGCACAGCAGTTAAAGCCCAGCAACCTGAATTATCCTACTGGACTAAAAATATTTCCGAAGGACAGGGGGCTTCCATACCTGGTTTTCAGGATTTTGCGCATGAACTGGTTGTGTCCGGCAATACGGTTCACACCATCTGGATTGCCGACAGTGCCTATTTTTACAAATTATTTTACCGGCGCTCTGCTGACAACGGGAACACCTGGGAGGAAAAAGTACTGCTGGCCGGCGGTGTATACCCTTACTTCCCAACTGCCTTCACATCAAAAAGACTGACCGTTGAGGGTAACAATGTGCACATTGCCTACACACTACATCGGGAAGATGTGAATATGTCAGATGTTTATTACATACGCTCATTAAATGGCGGAGCCTCTTTTGAGGAACCCCGTGTGATTTTTAATGCCAACCGACTGACTGACCGGCTCTTCATCACCTCCTCCGGTACGGGGCTTACCATTGGAATTCAGGACTGGTCGGAGCAACAGGCAGATTTTTATTTTTTGAACTCAACAGATGGTGGCAGCAATTTTTCAATTTCAGAGTATGGATACACTCAGGAAGCTACCTGGGGCATGGAAGACCTTGTCCGGGACGGGGATGACGCCTATGCACTCATTCTGAATACTTCGTGGTACAACGGACTGGTTTACGGCAACCTGTATTTTCTGGCATTCTACGATGAGGGAGCTTCCGTCAAAAGCACACGGATATCCGTTCCGTCAGCGGAAAATCATCTTACTTACCCGTTGCAGTACGTTGATGATTATGGTCCCAAAACAGCCATTGCCGGAAGTCATGTTTACGTGATCTGGCCGGCTGTTGATGCAGACCTGGAGTTTAATCTGCTTCTCAGGCATTCTGCTGATGGCGGGAATTCCTGGGATGATGTGGTAAACCTGACGAAAGATTACTTTACGGGCACAGAAATACCTCTCAGCGGAATGCAAACCGTTCATGCCGCTGAAAACTTCGTTTATGTGCTGTTTCAAACCAATGCAAACCGTATTTATACAATGTCTTCATCTGACCATGGACAATCGTTCTCCGACATACAAGAATTGACTGCTCCCCAGATGCCCTACATTGCTTCGGGAGCATGGGCACAGGGAACGGCTGACCGCTCGGATGCAAGCGGTCAGACATTTCATGTTGTCTGGGCACCGGGTGGTTACGTGAAAACAACCGATGGAGGAAATACGTATACAAAGCCTGTTTCTATTGCGACACGTTTTTCCTGGTACAACGATCTGGTCTACCGCGTGCGGCTTTTTTCAGGTAATGGCGGAGCATTGCATTTTGCCGTGCAGGGCCGTTATGTTTACGCCTATGATGACATCTTTTATCAGCGCATTGATCCCATTCCAGGGCATCAGGGTGCAGCAGCCCTGAAGCTCAATTATGTTTACGGAGGCGACCGCTTGGATAACATGGCTGTGGCTTCATCAGCCAGTTTGCATTTCACTGATGAACTGACAGTTGAAGCCTGGATAAACCCGGAGGCCGGATCACCGAAATCGGCACACATTCTTTCAAAACAGGATAATACGACGTATGTTTATTCCCCAAGCGCCTATCAGCTGGCCACCCATGGCGAAAGGCTGGTCTCTGCCGGAATAACAACAACTTCGGGCATTTCAAATATGTACAGCCAGCGTTCCGTACCTGAAGGTAGCTGGACTCATATTGCCATGACCTATGATAAGGACGCAGGCAATGATAATTTCAGGATCTACGTCAATGGTACGCTGGATCAAACCGCTTCGGTCACCGGCGAAATGGTGGTGGGCGATGGGGTGCTTTTCATCGGCACACCCAATAGAGATACGTATGGTTTTAATGGTATGGTGGATGAGGTTCGTTTATGGAATCGTGCGCGAACAGAACTTGAAATCCAGCAGGAAATGTATCGCTCCCTTCAGGGCAATGAACCTGGCCTGGCAGCGTATTATGATTTCAGCCATACAACCCTGGATGGAAGCGGTAATGGCAATGATGGGTACCTGATGTACAGGGAAGAGTTTGTGACAGCTCCGATCACTGCTCCTGATACAGATAGCGATGGTATCCCCGACCCTGAAGAATGGGGATTTGATGAAGGTGATCCTGGTTTTGACGGCAATGCTGATGGCATCGTCGACTGGATGCAATCCAATGCAGCTTCACTGAAGACGTTCTCACAAACAAACTACGTGACCCTTGCCACCGTCAGTGATACCAGAGAATTGATTCCTCTCGTTGATGTGGAGCCTGTTGCGGTACCCGCAGGACAGCCTGCCGGTTATGCTTTTCCGTACGATATGGTTCAATTTTCACTCCATTTTCCGGCAGGCCTTTCCTCAGCAGACGTAAATTTCTTTGTTCAGGGCTCAGCTGATTACGATACATACGTCAATTATGGCAGGCCATCAACAGAGGCAACAGAAGACGTATTCTATGATTTTAAACTCCAGAACAACACAGGGGCCACGTTGAACCAGGGATCTGTCAACCTCCGGTTTATCGACGGGCAGCGGGGCGATCACGACCTGGCGGCCAATGGATCGATGATCACCATGGGTGGCCCCGCGCTGGCACCCCAGGGTGTTCAAACTGTTTCCAGTACGGGCAACCTGAAGGTTTTTCCTAATCCGGTGCATCAAATTCTTGAGATGACCCTGGTAACCCCGGTAAGCAAAAACACGATCATTGAATTGTATAATATTGAGGGACAGAAAGTTAAAGTTCTATACAATGATAAATCCATGGCCGGAGAAAATCATTTCCGCTTCCCGATCGATCGGATCACTCCCGGCATCTATACCATCAGGGTGCTGACGGATGGAGCGATTGCATCAGCTAAGGTGGTCGTCATAAAATAGGAGCGTGTTGATTGAAAAGCTTCACAATTGATTTGATTGCTCTCACGTGGGAGGATGCAGCCTTTGCTGGAACCACTTCCGCACCGATTGCATCGTTTTTTGCTGGTTTGCCGGAGCCCGGCGATGACAAGTCGCCCTTTCAGCACTGTTCTCAGGTGCACCCCAGCGGATTTCAATGCCATCGTTAGGATTATAAGCCATCTCAAAGGCCTCCTTTCGTTCAAGGATCTCCGATACCTTCAGTTCCTGGGGCGAACCATCTGAACGAATGTAGGTTATGGTGAGCCGGGAAACCTCCTTGTCGAGGAGAGACTGAAGTTTTTCTGCCATATTTTCAGGATCACTTAATTTTGAGATTTTGAAGTCTTCGGGTGAACGGGACACCCTTTCCGGAAAATCCAGCACGGCATCCATGGCAATCAGAAGCCTCAGATCGCGGTTGGGTGTTGAGTAATCTTCCCACAGCCCACCGGCCTGGAAAATACCGTTGGCACCGGATGGCATGGGAATGACCGTTCCAGGATGTTCCTGAAGATAAGCTTCACCATTGGCCACCGATTTGACACGCACCAGGAGCTGTTCGTGGAGTGCCTGGATCAGGTCCGCCAGGGCATCTTCAGGATCAAGCCCCTTGGGATTGATCAACCGTTCCATGGCGAGATAGAAATCCTCGCTTGCCATGTTTTTCTGCTGCAGCGAAAAAGGTGCGAAACCGGCCACTGCCGCCAGCGAGTCGTTTTTCATCAGCCGCAGCCTACCATCCTCAAACACGACAGGGCGAAAAGCCTTGAATCCGGGTTCCCCGATCACTTCGGAAGTGCTGAACAGAAAATTCCCTTTCCAGAACCGCTTGATCGCAATGGTGTTATCGGGCTGTGCATCTGCTGCAAGTAGCAGTCCCGGGTGGTCTCTGGTCTGCGGCACCCAGCTGACCAGGATCAGTGTATGACCGTAAGGATCGGCAAAGACGGTACCCGGGCGCAGGGCTTCCCGTGCAAGCGGTACAGGGTAATAATCGGATTGCTCGTTATCGAGTGCCGTACGGGCCGTACCCGAATGAACTCCATCCATGACCGATCGTAAGAAGGAGTTGAATGACGCCACCGGATCGTTCTTTGAAGAGGGAGTTGCATTGGTGATCCATTGACCGGTTCCGGGACTTTTGCCCAGCCAGCCCCTGTCACACACGTGGTAACCAAAAGGAAGTCCCAGTTTCCAGGCAAAATAGGCTCTCAGAAAAAATGGATGATCGGCACAGTCGGGCTCCATGACCACACTGCTTTTACTGCCGGGATCATCTTCTCCTCTGGAGAGGTAATTGTAAAGGAAATTACGGTCCTTATCCCTGGTCACCTCATGCAGAGCCGGCCAGGAGGTCTTTTCATCGCATCCCTGGAACAACGCATTGATCCAGGCCGAATAGAGGGTCTCCATTCCGGCATCCCACCCCCTCATGGTCTTCCATACCGTACCTTTCTGGGGGGCCGGCTGCGGCTGGGCAATCTCAAATTCCAGGCTGCTCACCTCCTCTTTATCCACGATCAGGATGGCCTTATAGTTCCCGGCAGGGCTTCCGGCAAAATCGTCGATGCGCCAGTAAGGAAGTTCCTCGCCGGTTTTGCTGTGCAGGGATTCTGAAGCCCCCGCCGGACCGCTGACCGTGATCTTCGCTTTCGGGATATTCCTTCCCCCGGTGGCCAGGATCCGAAATCCTTCCCCGGGGACGGGATTTCGGGGCAGGATCAGCATGGCATTCACTGGATCGTACGGGTCGGCCGCCTCAACTACGGTTTCCGGTTCCGGTCTTTCGGGAGATGTCGCTTCGGGGTTACCCGCACGGTGGTTGACACAGGAACCGAATCCGATGAGCAGGAATGGAACAGCCATTCCGAGCATTCGTATATGAAAAATTCGTGCGCTCATAACGTGACGGTATACCACGGATGATCTTTCACCCTGGTGATTCCCTCTGTATTCTGCGAACTCAGGATCCTGCGGGCAGCTATGTTTATCCGGCTGGGATCGTGTTTAGGATCGCCGGGTAGGATGCTGCTGATCTGCACCCTGCCTGAGGAATGGATGAAATCGCCTTTTCCCAGGTAAATGCCCACGTGGCTGATCCGTTGTGCTGAAGATCCAAAAAAGAGCAGATCACCCGGTTGCAGGTTGTTCAGGTCGCTGAAATCAACCGGTTCGCCATACAGGGCTTGCTGCGATGAATCACGAGCCAAAATGATCCCACTGGAAAAATAAACCAGCTTCACAAAACCCGAACAATCGGTCCCCTTACTGGAGGTTCCTCCCCACAGGTAGGGCGAACCCATCATTTGCCGGGCTACCGACAGGAGCGATCTGACATCCGGCTCCGGGCAGGTCCAGTCATCAAACGGGATACAGTCGGCTTTCCGCACGTATCCGGTGCGTCCGTCGGGAATCTTCATCTTAAGATATCCCCTGAAGGACGATTCAACTTCAAACAGATCGCCAAGAACAAGATCGGTGACTGCGTCATCTTTGCTGCCTGGAGTATCGTGAGCAAAGCCTGAGATCCTGGTGTAAAAAAAACGGTCCGATTTTTTCCAGGATCCCATCTCCTGTTCCGTGAGCAGCTGCAACCCTTTGGCGTCCATCCAGCCAAAATAGTGCTCGGGTGTTTCGACCCGGTAGAATTTATCCTTGTACGCTGTCACTTGAAGAGGCGTTCCCATCATGACCTGCGACACCAGTTCCGAAGTATCATCCGGTAAGGCACGCATGTTCGAAACCGACAATGTGGCCAGTGCCCAGGAGTTGTTCTGGTTTATTTGCGACTGCCCGCTTTTTGAGATATTCCTCTCCACTTTTTGAGTATTAACTTCCCTAACTGTTTAATTATCAGGATCAGTACTTGAAGCAATTCGTCACTTTTTTCTAAATCATTGACATAAGCATATTTAATCCCTCACTTAATCCCTCATTGAGCCCTTTGTTATATCGATTTTGAGCCCTTAACGAGTCCTTTAATCAATTTCTATATATCTGAAAAACAATATTTAATAATGAATAACCTTGTCTACTGCTTCTTTTTTGAGCCCTTTGTAAGCCCTTTCAGAACATATTCTGTTCCAACACCGGTCGTGCCAATTTTTTCAAAGAAAAGCCCTTCAAGTTCTCTCAGATATCGGGAAGCTGTGGCTTTACTTACTCCACATAGTAATTGGACATCAGAATTAGTAATAGATTCATGCTCCTGGATATGCAGTACAATTCTTCTCAATTCCTCTTTCAATCCCATTTGATTGAGCCCTTTGTCAGTATATTTAATAAGCTCAATGTGAAAATCAGGCGGTTCGTAAGAAAATATAGGGGGAGCTAATTTGTGAATCTTACAAACATTGATAATTTTTATGGTACCACGACCCCAGCACTCAATGTAACCCGCCCTGAAAAATGTATTGGCAATATTAGGATTGAATGGTTTGGATGGATGTTTTTGGATTAATTTTTCAACTGTCCAATTCTCGGGCAGTTGACCATCATTCCAAAAAATGATCCTATCCGTGTAAACACTTATCTGTATGGGGTTCCCACTACTGTAATCTTTATGAGCCAGTGCATTTAACAATGCCTCTCTTACCGCTTCTTCAGGGAATGTAAATGTTTCCTCACGAGCACCCGCATGATAAGAAATTATCGCCCTATCGTATTTTGTTTTAAGTAATCCCAAAGCGATTTCTGCTTGCTCTATAAGGTTTCCTTTTACTTCGTCCTGGAATTTCAAATCATCATCCGACTCAAAAAAACCTATTTTGATATAAGCTCCATTTATGTATTTATCGGGCTTTGGATGGAACAATAACACTGCTGCGCGTTTGAGCATTTGTTCTTCTTCCAGAAATAAATTTAAGCTTTCGAGCAGTTCCTGATTGGTGCCTTCCAAATCATCAGGGTCCAGTCTTTTACTTTTTGTCGCCCTTTTTCGGAAAAAGTCGAATGTATCTTTCTTTAAATCGGTAATACTAACATTCGGAACCGGCACTTCATCCCATTTTTTGCCTTGCTGCTGCAATAAAAATTTTGTCAGGGCCGAACCCTTAAGTTCTTGTAATGTACTGCCTGACCTATAATAATACTTTCCCCGTAGACTGATTGGAAAAGGGTACGGTTCTACTATGATTTCCAGATAATCCATACTCCTTTCTGTGTGTAGGTTCACATCCACCATCAAACCCAATAAATCCCTAACCTGATTAGGGATGTCTTGCAATAGTTTTCGGGCATTGGGCAAATGCCCAATCTGTCCAGCATCATCCTTGCCTATAAATAGAATGCCTCCCTGGGCATTAGCAAAACCACAAATCCATTTTAAGTGTTCGTCACGCCAGGATGCTTTCCACTCAATATTTTGTGATTCCCTGTTCATTTTCATTAGTTTCCTCCTTCCCGTTTTCCAACTCCTTTTCCATTCGGTACCTGATATCCTAATTGACGATAAAATCCAATGTTTATTTCAATCCAACCAAGGGGTTATTTTCTAAAGTGTTATAAATTTTGGGCATAAATCAACTTTTTCTCAAAATTAAGAAATGTGCTTAGGAGATTAATCAATTTCGTAAGTTATAGTTTGCCTTTTGGGATAGCAGAAATTCCTAAAATGCCATGTACATTTTGGGATTTCAATCATTTGAGAAGTAAGCGCTCATCAATCATACGACTTCTTTACTTTCGACTTTCATTCTTTCTTAGAGTATTTTCTTTGCAGTAGCCAGTAGACCGGAATGCCGGCTAAAATCAGGACCGTACCGATGGCTGCTTCGCGTGGCCGGGTTATGATCGTATTGAAAAACAAATAGATACAAAAAAGGATATAAAAAGCCGGAACGACCGGGTACCCCCAGACCTTGTACGGACGGTGGGCATCGGGCATCCTTCGGCGCAAGATGAACACCCCCAGGGAGGTGGCTCCGTAGAAGATAAATACGGCAAAGATGATCATATCGGTCAGCTGGTCGAAGGATCCTGACAGAACCAGCACCGAAGCCCATATGCCCTGCAACAGCAGCGAATTTCCGGGTACACTGGATTTGTTCAGTTTTGCGAAACCGGGAAACAAAAGCCGGTCGCGCGCCATCGCGTAATAGGGCCTGGCACCGGTAAGGATGCTTGCATTGGTGCATCCCAGGGTCGTCAACAGGATCAGCAGGGAAATAAATAAAACACCTCCGGTTCCCCAGAAACTTCTGACCGCTTCAACAGCCGCTATCTGGTTGCTGGATGCATAAATTTGCTCCAGCCGGGGAATGGATAAAAGGGAGAGATACGTTACATTCACCAGCAGGTAAATGAAGATCACCACAAAAACTCCCATAACGATTCCTTTGGGGATGTTTTGATTGGGATTTTTAACCTCTCCACCGATGTATCCGACCGACACCCATCCCTGATAGGCCCAGAAAGCAGCCAGCATGGCCGTGAAAAATGAGGAGATGGTAACGGTTCTGCCGGTCAGCTCTCCCAGGTCCGGAAAATTGGCCGGTTTTGCTTCCGCATGGCCCAAACCGAAAAAAACGATCACAAACAGGCCGGTGAAGACCAGCCACAGAATGATCTTGCTTGCCCTCGCGCCACTTTTCAGACCCGTAATGTTCAGGACTGTCAGCAGCAAGATCAGGGTAATGGCCGTCAGTTTTATTCCAAGATCCTGAAAAGGAAAGAATACGCCTCCTATCGTGAAATCCTGCAGGGATGGAATACCAGCGGGAATGGCAATGATGCTGTTCAGCGACTGGGCAAAGACATAGGCCAGCGAGGAGATGGTGGCCGTCTGGATGACGGCAAACAGCGACCACCCGTAGAGGAAGGAAAAGAAGCGATTATAGATTTTTCTGAAGTAGGCATAATCTCCGCCTGTATCGGCCAGCAATCCGGCAACTTCAGCATTGCTCAGTGCGCCGAAGATGGTAATGATCCCAGCGACGATCCAAGCCAGGAGTATCCACGCCGAAGAGTGGAGCTCGGCGGCCATGGGAGCGATCTTTTTATATACGCCTGATCCAATGATATTTGCAACAACAAAAATAATCACATATCCCAGACCAAGCGTCCTGATCAAACTCCTTTGGTTCGCCATAAGGAAGGTGTGAATCTTTAAAAAAGTTCACCGGTAAAGTTATAATTAAAACAGGTTGCTCCAATGTTTAAAAGCCGCAGTTTCGTAATAGGTTTACGATAAGAAGACAGGGTAGTGGGGTCATTAATTCTCAACGGGATTTTCCCATTGGCGGGAACCAGTTTCCGGTTGGAGGAGTGATGACCTGGGAAGGTGGTGAAGCCTATGTCATAAATGATAAATAGTTGCTCTTGTTTATTAACTGATATTCCCCACCATATGTTTCCTTCCATGCGTTCGGAATCCTGGCCTTGTCCTTTTTATATTTGATTTCATAACCAAATAATTTTCCCTCCCTTTCTTCCACATAATCAAGTTCTGCACCGGTATAGGTTCTCCAGAAATAGGCCGACGATTTCATTTTTTTGTAGGATATGTATTTTAGTCTTTCCGTGATGATGAAATTTTCCCATAGTTGACCGTGATCATTACGGGTATCCAGTGGATTCAGGTTATTGATCAGGCAATTACGAATACCCAGGTCGTAAAAGTAGAATTTGTCCAGTTTAGAGATCTCTTTTCTGAGATTTCTACTGAATCCCGATAAACGATAAATGATGAAGGATTCCTCCATTAAACGCAGGTAATTTTCCACCGTCTCGCGACTGATGCCCAATGATTTACTCAACTCGTGAAGCGATACTTCTGATCCAATCTGAAAGGCAATCAGCTTTAACAGATCCCTCAAAAGGAAACGATACCGAATGGTAGTTGTTTCAAGAACATCCTTAAAAAGGTAGGAATTAGTGATTTCTTCAAGAATCTCCGTTTTGTCCTGATGGTTTTTTGCTGTGAAAACTTCAGGATAACTTCCATATATGAGCGTGTCTTCAAGAGTTTCATTGATTTCGAATGCATTCATGTACGATGACAATTCACAGGTTGCAACCGGGTACAGTTGGTACACGTGTTTTCTGCCAGTCAGTGGTTCTGTGACCTTTTGGCTCAGTTCAAAGGATGATGAACCTGTCAGCAATATTTTCAAACCAGGCACCTCATCGTGCAGAATCTTAATGTTCAAACCAATATCAGGGATCCGATGCGCTTCATCAATAAAGAGCATCTCGTAACCTTCGGTCAGCGATAGCATCCTGTCAAGATCCTTACCTGAAAAGACAGCGAGGTATTTTGCCTGGTCTGCATTCACCATAAATGTCCTCAATCCAAGTTTTTCGATCACCTGGTTGCACAGGGTTGTTTTTCCTGTCTGACGTGCACCGAACAGAATGACTACCTTACCTGAAGAAAGAATCTTTGCGCACATTTCGTTTAATAAAAGCCTCGGAACCATTGAGATCATAGTATATTTCGTACAAATATACTGATATTTTATATGACCACTAAATTTCGCGTTAATATTAATGGTTGACTATAAATATTATCGTAATAATTGTTTTTCACCTTAATGTACGAGGGTGAGGTATATGAGTAAATTTCAATATTTTACATACCGAACGTTCAGGATGTACCAAATTGCATTATCTTTACCTCCCGAACGTTTAGTATGCAATCTTATGACTGAAACCAAAGAAATCATCATTGACCATGCTTACCGGCTTTTTCTGAACAATAGCTATGAAGCCGTTTCGATCCAGGATATCAGCAAATCGGTGGGGCTGACCAAAGGAGCTCTCTATCATCATTTTTTGAACAAGGAGGAGTTGTTCAAGGCCGTTATCGACAAGTACCTGAAACTGGTGGGCCTGATCCAGGTGAAAGAGGATATTACGCTGAAGGAATATGTTCAGGCCATCATTGACTATGTCAGCAGGATCCTGAAAACGATCTGCATCGACGACCAGCCGTTTATCCCGGTTAATTTTCTATCGCTCCTGATCGATGCCCTGAGGCACTACCCGGGTTATATGGATGAGCAAAGGCATTTTTATGCGTTAGGGACCGACCATCTGAAAACCATCCTCGATAAAGCAGTTAAAAACGGTGAAATACGGGCGGATATTGACACATCCCTGACGGCGCTGAACCTAACCTCTATTGCGATCGGCGTCGCTGCCAGCCTTTTCAGGGAACATTCACCCTCGGATACTCTGCAACTATTTAAATATCAAATGATTGAATTTTATAATACTCTAAAAAAAATAAACAGGAACGACCATGATCTTTAGCTGATCGGGTGCCCAATGGATCGTATGTTTAGAAAGTGATCATCCGTTAAATTTTAAAAATATGAGAAATATCTTCCTTCTTATTGTGTCCATTGCCCTGATCACAGGGTGTAAACATCCCCGAACGGATGAATCTGTGATCAGACCGGCAATGAAAGTCAAGATTGAAACAGTCGAAGAAACAACTACCAGCAGCATACTGAGCTATGTGGGAGCTGTTGAAGAAATATCCTCCATTGCGCTCAGTTTTGCAATCCCGGGCATGATCGAGAAAATTTTTGTTGCCGAAGGAACTTACGTTTCCCGCGGACAGTTGCTTGCCAGGCTTGATCCTGCTTCGGCGCAGAGCATGTTCGAAGCGGCAGAAGCTACGCTGAAGCAGGCCCGTGACGGATACACCCGGCTTAAATCGGTGCATAACGAGGGAAGTTTGCCCGAGATACAGATGGTTGAAATCGAAACTAAACTGCAGCAGGCTCAATCATCCTATGAAATCGCAAAAAATAATCTCGAAAATTGTTCCCTGTATGCTCCTGTTCCCGGTGTGATCGGGGAAAAAATGGCCGAAGCCGGAGAGTATGCAGTGGTTGGAAAGGCTATTCTTTCGATACTGGACATCAGCTCGGTCAAAGTCAATTTTTCCGTGCCGGAGAACGAAATCGCATCCATTCCGGCCGTCTGTCAATCAACAATCACGGTGTCAGCTCTTGGCAATCAATCATTTGAAGGAAAGAAGATAGAAAAAAGTGTTTCGGCCCATCCGGTCTCACATACGTATCCCGCACATATCGTTCTGCTCAATCCTCAGAAGGAGCTGTTACCCGGGATGGTTTGCCGTGTTGAACTTCACCCTGATCGTGATGTGCAGCAGAGCATCGTGATACCCATTGCAGTCATCCAGTCAATGGCCGACGGTCAAAAATTCGTATGGTGCGACAGGGGAGGAGTTGCCAGCCGCGTCATGGTCACCACCGGTACCGTCAGGGGAAACGGGATTGAGGTCACCAGCGGATTGTCAGCCGGGGACCGGATCGTGACAGAGGGTTATCAAAAGATCAGCGAAGGAGATAAAATCATTGGACAATGAAAAGCAGGCACAGCATCATTGAATGGATGATAAAGCATCGGTCCATCGTCATTTTTCTAGTCATATTGCTGGTCATCCTCGGAATCATTGCACTTAGGGTAATGCCCAAACAGGAATTTCCCGGATATACGATCCGGCAGGGGATCATTGTCGGTTTATACCCCGGTGCAACTTCCGAGGAGGTTGAAAAACAGCTGGCCGAACCCCTGGAGCAATTTCTTTTTTCCTACCCTGAAGTCAAGAGAAGTTTTTCGACCACAACCTCACAAAACGGTGTATGCTATGCCATGGTCGAGCTGAATGACAATGTCAGGAACAAAGACGAAGTATGGTCGAAGATCAAGCATGGTCTCACCACCCTGAAGATGCAGCTGCCATCGGGCGTTGTGGCTCTTGTGGCACAGGACGATTTTGGTGAAACATCGGCGATCCTGATCTCCATCGGATCCGACCATAGGTCCTACCGGGAGTTGAAAGGCTATGCCGATGAATTGATCCACAGGCTGCGCCCCATCAGGTCTGTTTCCAATCTTCGGCTCTATGGGATGAAGGACGAACAGGTAACGGTTTATGCAGACCGGGACAAGTTGTCTTCCTATGGGATCAGTGACAAGCTGTTACTGGGGGAAGTATTTGGCCAATCGCTGGCTCCCGGAGATCGGCTTGAAAACGATGAAGTGCTTATCCCGATCCATTTCAAGCCAACATACAGCTCCGTCAGGGAGGTTGAGGAGCAGATCATTTTCAGCGATCCCGAAGGCAACATGATACGGATGAAGGATGTAGCAGACGTCGTAAGGGAATATCCTGAAGGTGGAAGTCATATTACCTTCAACGGGCAACCCTGCCTGGTTCTTTCTGTCGAAATGAGAGAAGGCTACAATATCGTCAGGTTTGGAAAGGATGTCAACGAAACCATTGCAGCCTACAAAGCAAACCATCTGCCTGATGATGTGACCGTCCATTCGATCACCAACCAGGCGGATGTTGTGGAAAGCTCGGTGTTATCCTTCCTCCGCGACCTGATGATTGCGATCATTGTGATCATTCTGGTGATGATGATCCTCTTCCCGTTCCGGTCGGCACTGGTGGCGGCCATCATTATCCCCCTGAATACCTTCATTTCGGTTGGGATCATGTTCCTGTGCGGAATACCTCTGAATACGGTGACCCTGGCAGCTCTGGTGGTGGTGCTTGGAATGACGGTGGATAATTCGGTGGTTATGATAGATGGATATATTCACTGCCTCAAAAACGGGTATGAACCAAGGGATGCAGCCGTTGAAAGTGCACATCTGTACTTTTTGCCGATGTTTCTTGCAACACTCTGCATCTGTATCATTTTCTATCCGCTGTTAATATTGTTCAATGGCCAGATGCTCGAATTCATCTATTTTTTTCCTTTCACCTTCACCATCAATCTGTTGATGTCGCTGATCCTGTCGGTAACCATTCTGCCCATTCTTGAGATCGTTTTTATCAAACCATCCGGGAAGGGGGAAAATGGGAGGGAGACGAAAAAGATAACGGAAAAGGCTCACGATGTTTATGTAAAACTACTTGATTGGAATTTCCGACATCCGTGGATGACAGTTACAGCAGGTGTCGTATCCATAATTGCCTCGTTGTTCATCATACCTCATATCAATTTCAGGATGAATCCCCTTGCCGAGCGCGACCAGTTTGCCGTGGAGATCAGTTTGCCTGACGGTACCCCGATAATCCGCACGGGACAAGTGGCTGATTCCATGAGATTCATTCTTTCGAAAGATTCCCTGGTGAAATCGGTAACGCAGTTTGTCGGGATGTCCTCACCCCGTTTCCATATTTCCTATGCGCCCCAGATGCCTTCCGACAGCTATGCCCAATTCATCGTCAATACGGGCTCTCCAGAAGAGACCGAGGCCATGCTGAATGAATGCACGGATCGCTATGCACATTATTTCCCGAATGCCTTCGTCAAGTTCAAGCAGATCGATTTTCAGTATGTTCCATCGTTCGAGTTCCGTTTTCAGGGCGAAAACACCGAAGACCTGAAAAAGGCTGCCGGGTATTTAATGGCGAGGATGAATGAGATGCCGGACCTTACGAATGTTCACACCGACTGGGGAGAGAGGCTGCCTATAATGGAGGTGGAATTGGATCCGGTAGCTTCCTCGCGGCTTGGGGTAACCCGTGCCATTGCATCCGCCAACCTGATGCTGGCAACGGGTAAGTTCGAAATAGGTTCCGTTACGGAGGAAAACGAAAACATTCCGGTTGTTATCAGGGCACGGGAGAAAGAGGGTAAACCCACGCTGGAAGCGTTTTCAGACACGTATGTGACAGGCCTGGTTCCTTCGGTCAGTGTTCCATTGCGGCAGATCGCATCCGTGATGCCGAAGTGGGGTGAGAATAAAATCGTCCACCGGAACGGAATGAGGACCATTACGGTGACAGCCGATACCAAAAGGAATGTCATTCCGTCGCGAATGCTTTCCGATATCCAGGACATCATCCAAAACGAAATTGAACCTTCGCTGCCGGTGGGGATAACGTATCAGGTGGGAGGTGAACCTGAATACAACAGGGAGAACCTGTCGCCGGTCATCTACGCGATCATTGCAGCCTTTGGCATCATCTTCCTTTTCTTCCTGTTCACCTACGGAAAATTCAAACTGACTTTCCTTTCGTTGTTTACGTTATTGTTGTTCCTGTTCGGCGCGGTATTCGGCCTCTGGATCGGGAATTATACGGTTGGAATCACCTCCGCGCTCGGGCTGATTGGGTTGTTTGGACTGACGGTAAGGAATGTGATCCTGATGTTCCAGCATGCCGAGCAGAGGTTTACTGTTGAAGGGTGGTCGGCCCGGGATGCCGCCTACGATGCAGGCAAACGAAGGATGATACCCATCTTTCTAACTTCAGCATCCTCCTTTGTCGGTGTAACCCCCATGATCCTGTCGGGCAGTTCATTTTGGGCACCTGTGGGGATGGTGATCTTTGCGGGAGGGATCTTCCTGTTGCTGATGACCCTTACCATTCTCCCGGTTCTTTACTGGAAACTAAATGATTAAAAGCAATGAAAAAACAACTATATATTCTCACGATCCTCTACGGGGTGATGGAGTTCGGCCTTCCTGCAGTAGCCCAAAACAGTTACTCGCTGGATTCCTGTAAAAAGATCACCCTGGAAAACAATGTCCAGATCAGGAACAGCACCCTTGAGGCGGAGGCATCGCAGAAAATCAAACAGGGAGCCTTCACCAACTATTTCCCCACGATCAGCGCCCTTGGCTTCGCAGTCCGGTTCAGCGATCCCCTGCTGAACATTGACATGCCCGGCGGGAACCTCCCGGTTTACAACGGGGATCCGATGACACTGCCTTTTGCCACGGAGTTTGCCTATTTTCCGGGTGTTTCGATGGGGATGATGGAAGATCTGACGGCCGCGGCCGTGACGGCGGTCCAGCCTCTGTATTCGGGCGGACGCATCATTAATGGAAACCACCTGGCACGCCTGGGAGCCGATGTAAGCGCTCAGAAGATTGACCTGTCGACCCGGGAGGCACTGTTCAAAACGGAGGAGCAGTACTGGCAGATCGCTTCCCTGAAGGAGAAGATGAAAACGATCGAGGCATACGAACGGCTGCTGGATACATTGTACAAGGATGTGAACATTGCCCAGAAAGCCGGGCTCATCCATTACAATGATGTGCTCAGGGTAACGTTGAAGCAGAGCGAATTGAAGATGAACAGGCTACAGCTTGAGAACGGGATCAAGCTTGCTATCCTGTCGTTTTGTCAGCATCTGGGCATTCCCTTTGATCCTCAGATGACGCTTTCGGATTCAGCAGGTCTGATGGCCGATCCGGCCAGTCTGTATATAAACCCTCAGTCAGCTCTGGCCAGCCGGACCGAGTATGAACTTGTACAGAAAAGCGTGGAGGCCGAGAAACTGCAATCCAAAATGAAACTCGGGGAGTACCTGCCTCAGGTGGGCATCGGTGTCGGGGCATTTACCTATGGCATGGACAATGGCTGGAAGGGTGACTGGAACAATGAGCTGATGGCATTCGGGACGGTCACCATCCCGTTGTCGGACTGGTGGAAAGGGTCGTATAAACTGAAGGAGCACAAGCTCAAGGAAGAGATTGCGCAGAACAATGCCGATCATACGGCCACTTTGTTGCAGCTTCAGATCGAAAAGGCCTGGACCGATCTGCAGGAGTCCTGGCAAAGGATCAGGATCGCGGAGGAGGCTATCGGGCAGGCCAGGGAGAACCTGAAGATCAACTCCGATCATTACCATGCCGGAATCATCGGCGTTTCCGATCTGCTGGAGGCCCAGGCCATCCTTCAGTCCACACTTGATCAGCTGACCGACGCACGGTGCGATTACCGTGTGAAAATGGCGGAATACCTGAAGGTGACGGGAAGGAGCGGTCAATAAAAGGGATGACATCCAGTAACAGGGGATGTCATCCCTTTTCTGATATCCGATTAATAGATTAGGCGCCTGTCCTGATGTTTATCAGGAATATCCGATATCAATCTTAATTATTTCCTAAACAAGGCTTAATATATGCTTAACCTTGGGGTTTTACTTTTGCCGCAACATTTAACCAAACCTCATGAATCCTATGAAAAAGATCCTTTTGCTTGCCCTTGCGGCATCGATTATTTTGATTACCTCCTGTAACGATGAAGAAGATCCGATCTTCCAGGTCCCATTGGTTACAGCTCCTGCAAACCAGACGGTGGAGACGGGTGCTGTGATTGACCTGACGTTCAGTTTCAACGCCGAAGCAGGCTACAGTTCCTCCGTGGTCACTGCCACCAACGGCACAGCCGTCATCAGGACCGATGCATCGCCTGGTGCCACTTCCGGAACGGTCGTTGTGACCTTCACCGGAGGTACAGATGATGGTGCCGGGAGTGCAGTGCTCACCGTAACCGACAAAGCCAGCCAGAAGGGTTCGGCCACTGCGGTGCTGGATGTGATGGAAGAGGAAGTGATCATACCGGTCACCAGCAACATTACCGAAAACACCACCTGGGAATCCGGAAAGGTGTATACCCTGGAAAGCCGGATTGCCGTGGTGAGCGGCGTCACGCTCCTCATTGAGCCTGGTGTTATAGTCAAGGGACAGGCGGGAACAGGTGCCAACGCCACCGCACTGCTTATCGCACGCGGCGGCAGGATCCTGGCCGAAGGTACAGCGGACTCTCCGATCATTTTTACATCGATCGCCGATGAGATCATGCCGGGCGAGATCGCAAGCCCCAACCTTGATCCGGATCTGAACGGCCTGTGGGGTGGTCTGCTCATCCTGGGCAATGCCCCCATTTCTGCTGATGCTGCATCCATGCAGATCGAAGGGATACCGGCTTCGGATCCGAATGGATTGTACGGAGGCACCAATGGTGCTGATAATTCAGGTGTCCTGAAATATGTTTCCATCCGCCATGGAGGAGCCAATATCGGAGAGGGCAACGAGATCAACGGACTTACCCTTGGAGGTGTTGGTTCAGAAACGGTGATTGAGAACATTGAGATCGTTGGCAACCAGGATGATGGTATCGAATGGTTCGGTGGAACGGTTTCCGTCAGAAATGCCATTGTCTGGAATGCAGGTGACGATGCTATTGACACCGATATGTCATGGGCCGGAACCCTTGATAATTTCGCAGTGATCAGTCCCGGTGACGAATGCTTTGAACTTGACGGCCCCGAAGGCAGCATGGAAGCGGGTCACCTGATCAAAAACGGATCGGTCAATGCTTCCGGTGCAGATGGTCTTGTTGACCTTGATGACAACTCCATTGTTGAGATGACCTCCATCTATTTCTTTAATGTGACAGAGGGACAGGATTTCGATCTGAATCCTGTCGGGCTGGTTGCGTCAAATCTTCAGGCCACCCTGCCCACCGGTGCCAGCATGACTGATCATTTCAAAGGTGGTTCCGATGCGTATGTCACCCTGGTAGCTGCCAGTGCAAATACGGTGGGCGCTGACCTTTCGAAGCTGGAGGGTTGGTCATGGGCATCTGTCGCTGGCGCCCTCGCCGATTTTTGAATCATGGGAATCAATTCCTGCACAATCCTTATATATTCTGAATCTCGCAGGTTTCAACACCTGCGGGATTTCTTCTTTATAGAAAGCCAACTATGATGTTTTATAATAAGATCAGCCTTTTCACCGCTTTATTGCTGTTGACCCAATGGCTCACTGCTCAGAACGGCTTCATCCGGGGTACTGTCTTCGATGACGGAACCGGTGAATCACTGCCTGGCGTGACCGTCCTGCTGGAAGGAACCACCACTGGAACCATGACTGATTTTGACGGGAAATTTAACATAAAGGTACTGCCTGGCCATTATACGGTCAGGTTTTCTTTCATTTCATATGAAACCCTGTTTGTTCGGGATCTGATGGTAACGGCGGATAAAGTAAGCCTGCTGGATAACATCAGGCTGAAAGAGGTGACCCTGGAGCTATCGGAAGTGGTGATTACGGCTGACATGCTGCGAAATTCGGAAACCGCCCTGCTGACCATGAAGCACAGATCGGCCAATGTCATTGATGGCATATCGGCAGCCGGCTTCCGAAGAATGGGCGATTCGGACGCGGCGTCCTCCATGAAACGCGTAACAGGTGTTTCGGTGGAAGGGGGAAAGTATGTTTATGTTCGAGGACTTGGTGACCGGTATACGAAAACCACCCTCAACGGGATGGATATTCCCGGCCTTGATCCCGACCGAAATACGTTGCAGATGGATCTTTTCCCGACCTCGGTGATCGATAACATCCTGGTGATAAAATCCTTTACTGCCGATTTGCCGGCCGATTTCACCGGAGGAGTAGTCGACATCTCCACCAGGGATTTTCCTGAGGAAAGGACAGCAGACCTTTCGGTCAGCATTGGCATCAACCCCTCCATGCATTTTAACCCTGACTATCTTTATTATAAAGGTGGAAAAACGGACTTTCTGGGATATGATGATGGGACCCGCAGGATACCGGCCACTGAAAACATTCCCCTTTTTACCGAAGTGGTTGGTGATCCCTATGGGGAAAAGGGAATCCGTTACCGTGAGATCCTCGAAGGATTCAATCCGACTCTTTCGGCTTCCGTAAAGAAGAGTTTAATGGATTATAGCCTGGGTGCATCCTTCGGGAACCAGACCACAGGGGGAAAATTGACCTGGGGATATAACGCTGCCATTTCGTATAAGAGTACCAGCGAATATTATCAGCAGGCCGAATACGGACGGTATGGCCTGTCGGGAGATCCTGACGTGATGGAAATGGATATGCGGGAATATCAAACGGGTAACTTTGGAGTGAAAGCTGTTCTCTGGGGTGCACTGGCCGGTGTGGCCATGAAATCGCAGCATTCAAAGATACGGCTGAACATCACGCACCTGCAAAACGGCGAGTCGAAAGCCGGTATATTCGATTATTCAAACGCTGATCAGGGATCCTATTTTGAGGGGATCCAGCATAATCTTGAATACAGCCAGCGCTCGCTCACCAACCTGATTCTGAACGGAAAACACTTTTTCAGGGACAATGCCTGGCAATTCGAATGGAAAATCTCGCCCACCCTTTCCAGGATAGAAGATCCGGATATCCGGTTCACACGGTATGAGATCCGGGGTGAGAATTATCAGATCGGAACCGAATCCGGTTTCCCCGAGCGTATCTGGCGTGATCTGGATGAGTATAACCTGGCGGGAATCATTTATGCGGAAAAGAACTTCACGGTTCTGGGCGAAAAGGCCAGCATACGGTTTGGCGGCTCGGCAACCTATAAGAGCAGGGACTATGTGATCCGGAATTATCAGCTGAACATCCGTAACATCCCGCTCACCGGGAATCCGGATGAACTCTTTTATAGTGAAAATCTGTGGCCCTATCAGGGAAGTGCCACCCGGGGGACCACCTTTGAGGCTCCTTTCATACCGGTCAATCCTAACCAGTTCGACGCCAATAACATGAACACCGGCTTGTTTGTGTCCATGGAACTGACTCCTATGAACCGCCTGAAAGCCATTTTGGGTTTACGTTCCGAAAAGTTCACCCAGCACTATACAGGACAGGATCAGCTGGGTTACAATATCCTTGACAATACCAGGGTGATCGATGACCTGGGATTTTTCCCCTCGGCGAACCTGATCTATTCCATCAATGATCAACAAAACCTCCGGCTCAGTTACTCGAAGACCATCGCCCGTCCCTCGTTCAAGGAGCTTTCCTATGCCGAGATCTTCGATCCGATCACGGGGCGCGTGTTCATCGGCGGCCTGTTCCGTGATGCGGACGATGTAAGCGGGATCGTGTACTGGGAGGGCAACCTTGAAAGTACCGGTATCCATAATGCAGATCTGAGGTGGGAATGGCTTGGAGAAAGAGGGCAAACCTTTTCGCTGGGGGCATTCTACAAATATTTCATCCATCCCATTGAAATCGTCCAGTATGCCACACAGGTGGGAGCCTTTCAGCCCCGGAATGTTGGTGATGGGCAGGTGACCGGTGCCGAGCTTGAAGTACGCCACAACCTGGGATTCATTTCGGGTGCGATGGACAACCTGAGTTTTCTTGCAAATGTCACATGGACCTATTCGCAGATAAAGCTCAGCAGGACAGAGTATGAATCACGACTGGCCAATGCAAGGACTGGCCAGAAGGTAACGGATCATCGCTCGATGGCCGGGCAGGCACCGTTCATTGTGAATGCAGGGATAACTTATCACGGAGATGAAAAAGGATTCCTTAAAGGTTTTGAAGCCGGCCTGTTTTACAATGTTCAGGGCCGAACCCTGGAAATTGTCGGGATCGTCGACCGTCCCGACATTTACACGGTTCCTTTTCACAGCCTGAATTTTAATATGAATCAGTTAGTTGGAAAAGAGAAACGAATCCGGATAGGATTGAAAATTGACAATATCCTTGGTGATAAGAAAGAATCCGTCTTTAGTTCGTATCATGCAAAGGATCAGTATTATACACGATTACACCAGGGAACGGCGATCCAGTTGCACGCCGGATTTAACCTGTTTTAAGTCCACAAGGATATATAAATTGCCTTATATTCGCATTCATAAAAACGTACTGATGAAACAAGGTTACATATCCATTTTACTCCTTTTCATAAGCGCTGTTTCGTTCAGCCAGGCCCTGGAGCATAAAGACGGATATTATTACAAGAACGGTATGCTTTATTCCGGAAAGCATATGGAATATTACGAGAATGGGACTGTGAAATCGGAGATCAATGTGAAAGACGGTCTGGAGAACGGCATGATCCTGTTTTATTTTGAAAACGGGCAGATCCGGGAGCAACGTGCGTATAAGGAAGGAATGAAGGATGGTCTATGGATTACCTGGGACGAAGACGGACAAAAAACCGCGGAAGCCAACTATAAGGACAATCTCAAGGACGGGTACTGGTTGATCTGGGATAGCAAGGGCACCAAGAGATATGAAATGTTCTATCGCAAAGGGGATAAAAAGGGGACATGGTACAGCTGGGATGAGAACGGGGAGTTGATCAGTAAAAGAAGCTATTGATCGTTTGTGGCCAACAGGCGGTCGCCTGTTGGATACATGATTTTCCGGTTTACCGGTTGATCGACCTGATGAACTCGCGGTGGGATTTGAGAAGGCTGAACGTGATGAGCGATAGGTTTTTTGTTTCCTGAAGAATGGCCAGGTACAGGATGCTGTTTTTGGTCCCTGACTCAGCCTTCTTGATCCTTTTGATCTGTTGTTTTTTAGCCTCTTCCACTTTCCCCAGGATCTCATTCTGAAGATCAATGACCGTTGCGAGGTCATATCCCGCACGGCTGCTGATCAGTTCGCGGCTAAGCTCAAAATATCGGAAAAGACTGCTTTTGACATCGTTCAAATCCTCTGACTGGGGATTGGTGAGTCCCTGGTGGTTATTGTCCACATGATCGAGACCTGGCCTCACAATGAAGGTGATGGCATGCACCAGGTCCCGGATATCGTCGACGATCTGCACATAGTACGATCCGGATTCAAACGACCCTTCGTTCAGGCGTGATAAGGTCTGGTGCAGGTTGATCTTCAGATCTTTGGTATCGCTGTTGAGCTGTGTTACGATCCGGTTGGCACTTTTTAGCTCTTTCAGGTTCTCCTTTTTCAGGGCGGTCAGGGTTGTCTGATAAAGGTCCTGAATGGTTGAGTAACAATTCACAATGGTTTCTGTATATTCTTCGATGACCTGTTTGTTGGTCATTTCTTCCTGCGAGAAGAGCAGGTCAATTTTTTCCCGTTCCCGTGACCGGCGCACATGGATCCTGTGGGTGCGGATCACAAGGAATATGGCTATTACGCAGAGGATGCCGATGGCAATTATCCCTCCCCAGTGGATCAGGAAGGCCATGATCAAGGCGGACGTGAAGGCCAGGATGCCGGTCATGAACCATCCCCCAATGACCGTCAGCACGCCGGTCACCCGGTACACGGCACTTTCGCGCCCCCAGGCCTTGTCGGCCAGAGAGGTGCCCATGGCGACCATAAAGGTCACATAGGTCGTAGACAAAGGCAGTTTCAGGGAAGTGCCAAAAGCGATCAGCGTGCTGGCTACCACCAGGTTGACGGATGCCCTCAGCAGGTCAAAGGAAGGCCGGTCTTTTAGAGCGATGCTGCTGTTTTCTTCCCGATATGCCTGAAACCGGCTTTCTATTTTGTTCTTTATGATTCCGGGCGTAAAGCGGCCGATGCCATGGGCGATGTTTCTTGTACCTCTGACAATGGCCCTGGAAAACAGGGTTGAGTTGAATCGTTCGGCCCCAATATTTTGCCGTCCCAGGTCCACCTCTGTCTTGGTCACCGAACGTGCTTTTTTGGAAACCCAGAGTGTTGCACTCATAACGATCCCTGCCAGGATCAGGAAAAAGGCTTTCACATCCACATCCTCAGCCAGTTTACCCATCAGAAAAGTATCGGGCTGTACACCGGGATTAGACATATAAATCTGGTAGGATGTCAGTCCGGCCAGGGGAACCCCGATAAAGTTCACCAGGTCGTTGCTGGCAAAGGCCAGGGCCAGGGCAAAGGTTCCTACCAGGATGATGGCTCTCAGGATATTGATTTTCGCTACCCAGGCGAGCAACTGCAGCAGCAGGGTCCACCCGGCAAAGCTTACCAGCAGCAGCATCGGGGTGTTGACCTTTATCCAGAGAACCGTCTCACTGGTCATGAAGGTGGCGCCTTTGGCCCCTTTAATGACAATGAAATAGGTGATCAGCGTGATGGCCAGACCTCCCCATAAAGAACCGAAGTACTTGAGGTTCTTTTTATAATTAAAGGTGAAGATCAGCCGGGTAATATACTGTACCAGGGCACCTATGGTGAAGGCGATGGCAACCGAGGCCAGGATCGCCGTAAGTATGGTCAGCGCCCTTTCGTAATTCAGATAGTACCCCAGGGACTGAACATTGTCGGGACTGGAAGTGATCTTGATGATGGACACAGCAACGGAAGCTCCGATCAGCTCGGAAACCAGAGATACCGTGGTTGAGGTCGGTAATCCGAAGGTATTGTAAAAATCCAGGAGGATGACATCCGTGATCATGACCGCCAGGAAGATCAGGATCACCTCGGAAAAGTAAAAATGCTCGGGATGGATGATCCCTTTTCGCGCCACTTCCATCATTCCTTCGGAAAAAAGCGTCCCGGTCAGGATACCCAGGGAGGCGATGATCATGATGATTCGAAAAGGGGCTGCCTTTGAACCGATGGCTGAATTGAGGAAGTTGACGGCGTCGTTGCTGACTCCCACGATGAGGTCGGAGAAGGCCAGGACGAACAGTACTATGATCAGGATCAGGTAGAATTGTTCCATCTTACCGTGCAAAGGACAGGCAAAAATACCATAACCCTCTCAATTTGACTTGTTTTACATATTAAATTAATGTTAAGTTTTGGGCTTGTGTATTTTACCGGTCAATGACTCGGATACATTCAGGGCGTGATCACCGATGGACTCACAGATCATGATCAGTTCGTTATAGTAACTCCCGGCCGCATAGCTGTATTTATGATGGCTGACTTCATCCAGATGCTGCTGGCGGATGGTGGTGCAGTATGTATCGATCCGATCCTCCAATTCCACGGCAGCCTCCAGGCCACTTGAATCGGACTCCCTTTCCAGGTGGTCCAGCATCAGGGTAAGCGATTTTCTGACCAGATCGAACATCGTAAACAGGTTGTCACGCATCTCCTGCGTAAACCAGACCTTTTGTTCGTTCTTTGTTTTAATGGTCTGAGCCATTGTGAAGCAGTCATCTCCCATCTGTTCCATTTCACCGGCGATGGTCAGCATCCCTTTTATTTTCCGGGAGGTCGCCAGGCTCACTTCAGCTTCTGCGAGCATGGTCAGGTAATCGGTGATTTCTGTTTCCATCTGATCGGTTTTATCTTCGGCAACAGAAATCTTTTTCAGTAAATCGGAGTATCTGGTATCTTCCTTTTCCAATAACAGTTCCGGAATATAATTGAACATATGAACGATCTGCTGTCCGTACCGGGCAAGGGCCATTTTTACCTGAACGATCGCAATTTCTGACGTGGAGGAGAGGCCTGTTGAAAGATAGCGCAGCGAGAATGACTCTTTCTTATCCTCTTTTTTTATGACCAGGTAGCCGCTCAATTTCTCCAGAAGAGGAATGAAGTTCACCTGGACAAGGGTGTTGATGCAGTTGAAGAACGTATGAAACCCGGAAAGAACCAGGGGCATGATCGATTGAATTTCAATTAATTCTGAAGGATCATACTTCAGAAGGGAGTGCCCGGTGGATCGGATGACGATCAGATCGATCAGGTGGATGAGTGGTCTGAAAAGGATCAGGAACCAGAGCGCACCGGTCAGATTGAACAGGAAATGGATTCTGGCTGCCCGTTTGGCTGTGTGGTTGGTGACGATGGCAGCCAGGTTGGCAGTAAGGGTGGTACCTATGTTGGCCCCCAGAACCATGGCAGTGGCCAGTTCAAAGGAAACCGAACCATTGTAGCACAGGACCAGGAAAAGGGTGATGGTAGCACTGGATGATTGGATGATCATCGTTATGAGCATCCCAATGAGCGTAAAAAGGATCACCGAAAGGTATCCCAGGTTGGTATAGTTGCTCAGAAAGGCAAGTGTCTCGGGATACTGGTTGAAATCGGGTACACTTTCCCTGAGGAACTGCAGGCCAATGAACAGGATTCCCAGGCCGATCAGGAATTCTCCCCATACCTTATACCATGTTTTGGCAGACAACAGCAGGATCAGGCTGACCCCGATGAGGGGCAGATACAGTTGCTGGATGGAGAGGGTAAATCCGAAAAGGGCAACCAGCCAGGAGGTCACCGTGGTCCCGATATTGGCACCCATGATCAGGGGTACCGACCGTGTCAGGGAGATCAGCCCGGCATTCACAAACGTGACGATCATCACGGTGATGGCAGAAGAAGACTGGGCCACGCCCGTGATGAGTAAGCCCGACAGAATGCCCTTCAATCTGCTGGCGGTCAGGCGCGACATCACGTTTCTCACTCTTTTACCGGCCATGCGCTGGAGAGCCTCGCTCATGGTCTTCATTCCAAACAAAAAAAGACCCAGTGCGCCCAGCAGGCCCATGATCCGCAATATGATCTGCCACCAGTCCATCAAAACATCATGCAACTATGGTATGTACCGGTAAAAGTAAGGAAATATGCATTAAAGTGGTTACCTGTAACAGGTATGATGCGGGGTATGAACCAGTGGCATCATTTGGATGCCTGCAACTGTATAATGATCTCGCGTGTCAGCTCGGGATCAAGTTCCACATTCTCAATGAGACTGTTGTTGTAGGAAATGTACGATGCCACGAGGTGATAGGTGCCGGGTTTAAGGCTGCCGAAGGAATAATGCCCGTCAAAGTCGGTGTAGGAAACCAGATCGGTGCCTTTAATCATTACAGCAACACCTGTCAGCGTTTCACCCGTCAACAGATCAAGGACCTTTCCTTCGATTTTTGCTGATTTGACAGAAGGGGCTGTGGTGGTTTCCCCATCGGCGAAAGCCGCTGACATACCGAGAAAGAGGAAAAACAAAGCGAAAGCTGTGATCTGTTTCATCTGGTTATAATTTTTAACGGTACAAAGGTATACCGGGCATTCAGCAGATGCGTTAAAAACAAATTAAGCTTCTGTTAAGAAATCGTTAACCGGTGACAGGCAAAGTGGGGGCGGGCACACCTGGGCCAACTTGCGCATTTATCTTTCCGAGTTCGCACCGATGCTTTTTAAATAAAAGTTACCACGCTTTCCAACAATTCCTAACTGATTGATCAAGGGAATACCAAATTTGAATTAAGCATGATCATATTAAGGGAAGAGCTTATAAATATCTCTTCTGTGGGCAATTAAGATAAACCGAATTGTAGTTGCATCGACAACTTCAAAACCTATACGATAATCCCCGACCCTTATTCGGTAATAATTAGAAAATCCAGTAAGCTTTTTGATGTTAGGGATTTCTGAGAGGAAGGAAGTAGTTTCAATTTGAAGGACAATCTGCTTAAGCCGGCTTAGAACTGCTTGACTGTGAATGCGTCTTAAAGACCTCTCAAATGACTTATCGAACTCAACAGTCATTTCTTTTCCAATTGTTTTAAGATGGAATCACGGCTCACACTTTCTCCGGTTTTTGATCGCTCCATGAGAAGCCCCATTGCAAGATCCTCATATTGTTCTTCATTTATATTGAATACTTTTGCACCTAATTTCCTGGCCAGTTCTTTAAGGATTCTGGCATTTTTTCTGTCGGTTTGAATGACAATCGCATCCATAGCTGTTTTTTTACAAAAGTACCTAATTTTACTGAAAGTGAAGTAATCAAACCAATGCATTTTTACAAAGCATTTCACTACTTTTGAGCACAAATCATTTTTATGAGAATCATTGGAATCATGTTTTTTCTTTTGGTTGTCCAGGTATCCTTTACGTACTCCCAGACAACCACCGCTGAGCGGTCAGATTATACCTCAACCTCCACCCATGCGGAGGTGATGAGCTTTATCAGTGAACTCACATCCACCTCTCCCTTTGTGAGAATGGACACCCTTGCCCTGTCGGTCGAAGGGAGACTGGTTCCATTGCTGGTCATTGGCAATCCGCTGCCTGCCGGACCTGAAGACCTGAAGACCGACAACAGGCTTGTGGTCTACCTCCAGGCCAACATCCATGCCGGTGAGGTGGAGGGAAAGGAAGCCAGCCTGATGCTGGCGCGGGACCTGTTGAAAGAACATGATCCGAACTATTTCAGGAACCTGGTCATACTGATATGCCCGAACCTGAATCCCGATGGCAACGATAAGATCAGCACCCGGAACCGCACCAATCAGAACGGTCCCCAAAATGGCGTCGGGCTCCGGTATAACGGTCAGATGCTTGACCTGAACCGGGATGCCATGAAGCTGGAAACGCCGGAAATGAGGGGTGTCGTCACACAGGTCTTTAACCGGTGGGATCCGGCCCTCACCGTCGACTGCCATACCACCAACGGATCCTATCACGAAGAAGCGGTGACGTTCAACTGGATGGTGAATCCCAACGGAGAACGCAGATTGATCAATTTCATGCGCGATGAACTCTGCCCTGGGATTTCCCAAAGGCTGAAGACCGTTTATGACGTGGATAATATTTTTTACGGTGAGTTCATTGATTTCAGGGATTATTCAAAAGGATGGGAGTCATATGCTTCAGAGCCCCGTTACCTGGTGAATTATGTGGGTGTGCGCAACCGGCTGGGGATTCTGAACGAAAATTACGTTTATGCGGATTACACGACCCGGGTGATGGGATGCTATGCCCTGCTTCGGTCCATCCTGGATTATACGGCAGAAAATGGTGCGAAGATCAAAGAGCTGATCCATACGGTGGATGCTGAAATGCTCCTCCGGGAAAACCATCCGCTCCCCGCTGATTCTTTCGCACTGGAGTATGAGGCCAGGCCCACACCTGAAAAGGTGACGATCCACGCCTATGAAGTTGCCCCCAATCCGGAGCCGAATGTCTGGCCTTATTACATTCGTACCGACAACAAGGTGACCGTCACGGTTCCTTTCTTTGCCGATTATTACCCTACCCGCAGCATTGCACTGCCATCTGGGTATGCCTTAACCATTAATGATCATCATGTCCTGGATTTGTTGCGGATCCATGGCATCCGGTTCAGCCACCTGGAGGATTCGGCCTTTTTCCGGGTGGAAAGCTTTATCATCAGCGAATTAAAACCCTTCGAACGGTTGAACCAGGGACATTATACTAACAGGGTAAAAGGAGAATACAAGCAGGAAACGAAAACCTTCCCGGCCGGAACAATCTTTATTTCCACTTCACAACCACTGGGGAAACTTGCCGCATATTTGCTGGAACCCGAGTCGGATGACAGCATGCTGTTGTGGAACTTTTTCGACCGGTACCTGGTACCGCAGTGGGGAAGAGGATATTATCCGTATCCGGTGTACAGGATCATTGAGAAATAACCTCACCCCCTTTCTCGGGGGTGTGTCAAAAATACTTAACCACAAAGTAACACAAAGGAAAATACATGACAGTCAACTACTTAGTGTTCCTTATTAAAAATACTTTGTGTACCTTTGTGTTTAAAAACCACTTTTGACACAACCTCGCCGGGGGGTGAGGTATATGGAAAAATCAACATGAACCTCAATAGTAAAAGGATCCTCGACCGGCAGGCAGGAGTGTTTTTGTTCTTTGTCATTCTTTCGGTTGCGCTCCGCTTTTTCAGCTTTTTCCCCAGTGTGCTGAACCACGATGAATCAACCTACCTGGAGATTGCCCGCGAAATGCTGGAAGGAAAGGTGCTCTATGTTGATCTGATCGACATCAAGCCTCCCGGGATTTTCCTGATCTATGCCCTGTTTCAGTGGCTTTTCGGACATTCCATCGTTATCATGCGGTTGCTTCCTGCACTTTTAATAGCCGTATCCTCGTTCATCGTTTTCAAAACAAGTCTTCGGTTCACCTCCAACGACCGCGTTGCCGTTGCCAGTGGCACGATCTATATCCTTTTTCTGTCAACATGGTCCGGCTTCGGCATTTCACCTGACATTGAAATATTTTTTAACCTATTCACAATCAGTGCTTTATATGTTTTCGTTAACCGCGATCACTGGCTGAATTACGCGGTTGCCGGACTCCTGATGGGTACCGGCTTCATCATAAAATATGTCGTTCTCTTTGATCTTATTGCCTTTCTGCTGTTTTTCACCTGGCGATTTTTCAGGAATCAACCCCGGAAACCTCCTGGCTCGCTGCTCCTGAAGCTGTCCACGGCTGTAACAGGGTTTATGTTACCTTTCCTGTGTGTGAACCTATACTATTATGTTACGGGATATTTTCAGGAGTTTGCAGAGATCACCTATGGCGCTGTCGCGAGGTACCCCAGGGAGTTCGTTCCAGGCCAGATGGCCTTGTTCGTGCTCGGATTCATGGGCTATTTTCTTCCGGTTTTCTTTTTCTATTTTTATTCGCTCTTCAACCGGTCCCTGCATCAACACATCGGGAAAGACCTGTACCTTTTATCGCTGCTCTGGGTGGTTCTGGTCAGCATTGGAATCCTTGTACCGGGCAATACATTCAATCATTACTGGATCCAGGTCATGTTACCGGTCAGTCTTCTGGCCGGGACTTTCTTTCATCCCGACCATCAGTTACCCCGGTTACTTGAACGGCTGACAAGGGGCACAACCGGGTGGATCATTTTTACAGTTTTCTGCCTGGTGATCATCTCGTTCTCAATCCGCGACCATGCGGGTAAAAAAGATACGCCCCGGCAGATAGCTGCTTATCTCCATCTCAGGCTTCAGCCTGAGGATGTGCTTTACGTAGCCAATCATTTTCACGTACTCTATTACCTGCTGGAGAAGGATTGCCCGACACCTTACGTTCACCCGTCGCTTCTGACCTCTCCGAACCACAGGCAGGCCCTGAACCTGGATCTTAACAAGGAATTTCAGCGGATCAGCGATCAGAAACCGGTGTACGTTCTCATTCAAAGAAAAGGGCGGAATAGCATTGACTGGTTGTATCCTTTTCTAAATGAACACTACACGCTTGAGCAGAAATTCAGTGAAAAGATGGAACTATACAGGAGAAAGATGTGAATGCCGGTCCTTCGTTTCCCTGGATCAGGTTTGCCGGATCATGTTTCTGTCAAACAGGACCTCGTGCTGAAATTCATCAGGAATGTCCTGCGCCACCAGCCTCATTACCCGGGCCATTTCTGTCAAGATCCCCTGAATGTTTTTCCAGGACGCCTGCTCAAGAAATGCAATGGTCAGCTGCTGCCGGAGACGGAATAATTGCCGGCGCTGATCATCATCGAACAACACCCGGTTCTGGTGGGTTCGTTCTTCTGTGTAATGATAGGGAACACGGGTTACCTGTTTAAACAGCTCATATCCGTAATCAGTCGTCTCATCCGAGTTCATGGTGTAATGTGACCACCGGTCAACATAGCCCTTTATGTGCCATTGATCCCGGAACTCCCTTCGGGCCAGGTCGGAAAAGGGGGAGATGATCAGCGGGAACAGCAGGTAACTGGAGGAAGCCAGGCCAATGTCAAGATCATTCAGAAACTGAGCGGTTTGGTTGATCGTTTCACTGGTCTCTCCGGGATATCCCACAATGAAAGTCATCAGTGCCGTAATTCCGTTCCGGTCAAGGATTTCGATGCCACGCCTGGCAGTTTCCAGGTTCTGCGATTTATTCATTCTCCGGAGCTGTCCTTTATCCCCGGATTCGATCCCCAGAAGCGAGATCAACAGCCCCGACCGTCTGATGGTTTCTATGTTCTCTTCGTTGACCGATGAAGCCCGCATAAACCCGATCCATTGTTTTATTCCCGACTCGATGAACGCTTCCGTGACCTCGTGTACTCTCCGGGCATTGATGAAGACATTGTCGTCGGTCGGGTGAAGGATGAACGGTTTGCCGCCGGCCCGTTGCCGGATCATGCTCAGCTCGGCCATCAGGCTTTCTTTTGAGCGTATGAAGATCTGTGGATAGAGCTGGTAGAAATCGCAGTAACGGCACCGGAACGGGCATCCGACCGAGGTTCTCACAGGGACCTGTTCAGGCAGGTCGTCGAGCAGATCCCAGCGGGTGAAATCCCGGTCATAGTTGACCAGTTCATCATACCGGTTGGTGAAATGGCAGGTTCCGTCGGGTTGAGGAAGGGCAAGGTTGGGGATATGGGTCAGATCCGACTTTTTCCCCTGTGAAAGTACAGTGAGGATCTCAAGCAAAGGCTTCCTTCCGTGGGGCGACACCACAAAAACGTCTGCCGGAATGTCTGTCGCCGGGATGCTGAACAACAGCGGATTGCTGTCTCCCGTGTTGTCGGGCTGATCCTGGTGAAAGGCAAGGAACTGATAGCTTTTCCAGACAAAGATACCTCCGGCGATCAGGGGAATGTCAGGCATATGTCGGCGGATATCCAGCACGATCTGTTTCAGCGAATCCGTGCTCAGGATCATGGTGGTCGAAAGGCAGATGGCAAACGGATCGGCATCAGCCAGCCGTTTCAGTTCGGTGTCGGAGCACTGATAGGTAGTCACGGTCTGGTACCCCTGTTCACGGAGCAGTCCGGTCAGGTAAAAGCCGGCTGCCGGCATCATATCCCGTTTGGAGGGTACGGCCGGCAGCCTTTCGTACCTAAATCCGTTCTGCATCAGTTCCTGCAGGGTTGCCAGGGTCAGCTCACGGTTGCTGGTCTTCAGCCTGAGGGCCAGGTCGAGGTGGTACTGGGTTACATCCACCATGGGTGCGATGACCGCAACCGTTTTTGCCATGCGGTTGACTAATAGTTGAAGATTTCTTCCAGTGTAAGCTCTTTCACCGGGCCGATCTTTTCCAGCAGGTCAAGCCTGACATCACCTTTCTTGCCCAGGACCAGGTAGGTGTAATTCTTCCCTTTGATATGCTGATCAAAAAAGGCATTAAGGTCATCGAGTGTCATCTTTTGAACGTTATCGTAGATGTCTTTTCTGATGTCATAGGAAATGCCCCTGTCGAGGTTCGACAGGTATGTCCAGAACACCTGGGCTTTGATGATACGTTCGGAATTCAACTGCTTGATGATCGACCCTTTTGCCATGTCAAACTGAATCTCCGCCCGGGGCATTTCATTCATTAATCCCAGCATGGTGTTGGTGGCCTCCATTAGTTTATCTGCCTGTGTGCCCACAAAAGCATAATTAAAATTACCGCGGTCGGGCTTGTTAGCCATTGCATAAGCGGCGAATGCTGAATAGGCCAGTCCCCTTGCCTCCCTGATCTCCTGGAAAACGATCGAAGAAAGGCCAGAGCCAAAATACTCTCCAAACAATCGTGCTGCCGGATAAAGGGATTTATCGAAAGGCTGATCTTTCGAAACCAGCAGCAGGTTGACCTGGGTCATGTCGTAGTTGACAAAATAGACCTGGTTCTGTTTGGTTTCCAGTTCGGGGTACTGAACCGGTTGTGGATATTCTTTCAGGGTTTTGGCCACTTTATGATGGATATTCACCGTTTCTTTGACTTTGCCAGGTTCTTCCTGCCCATAATAGAAAATTTTATGTTTATATTCATAGATCTCCTTGATCAGATTGGTCAGTACGGCAGGATTGATGGCCTTCAACGTTTCCTCGTCCAGGATATCTGTAAAGGGGGAAACCGGGCCATATTTACCATAATTGAACAGGGCGCCCCAGAGTATGGTGTTGCTGTTCAGCTTATTGTCGGCCCTGTCTTTCAGAATACCCTTCACATATTCCTGGTAGGCTGCTGGATCGGGTTGGACACTTGAAAGGACGTGTTCCAGCAACTCCACTCCTTTGTCGAATGATTTTTGAAGTCCGGTAATGGAGATATAGGACCTTTCATCCCCTGCGCTGACGCCCATTTGCAGGCCATAACGGAAGAATTCCTTCTGCAGGTCGGCAGGCGAATATTGATCGGTACCCAGGTAGGGCAGATAATTGACGGCAATCGGGAGGTTGAGGTCATGGTTCTTTCCCATATCAATGATATAATTCAAACTGAACAATTCATTGGTGGGATTTTTCATATAATAAAATTCCACTCCTTCGCTTAGCGTTTCCCTGGCAATTTCTTTTTCAAAGTCAAGGAATACAGGTTTGATTTCCGTTGCAGGGATTTTAATGAATTCTTTTGCAAATTCAGATTGCAGGTCACGGTTGACCGGCACAGGTGTGATGGGAGGTTTTTCCACTTTTTCCACTGCATCCTTTTCGCCCAGCCGTTTATAAACAACCACGTAGTTGTCCTTATAATGATCATTGACGAATTTGACAAGCTCTTCTTTCGTGATTTTTTCCATTTCATCGATAAACGACAGCTGTGTTTCACGGTCAGTCCCATTGATAAAGCCCGAAACAAGCGTAAAGGCACGGGAGGCGTTGCTTTCTTCCCGCCGGATTTCATTGAGGCGGAAGTCGTTGATCACGGCTTCCAGCATCCAGTCGTCGAACTCCCCTTTCTTTACTTTTTCTATTTCTCCCAGCAGGAGGTCTTTCACCTCTTCAAGTGTCTGTCCTTCGCGGGGTGTCCCGTAAAACTGATGGATTCCGTAATCCATCAGAAATTGTCCATAGGAGCCTGCCCTGAGCACCTTTTGTTGCTGGTTCAGGTCAAGGTCGATCAATCCCGCCTGGCTGTTGCTAAGCATCTGATCGAGCAGGGTCACATATTTCCTGTCGGCCGAGTTAAATCCTCCGAAGCGAAAGGCAAGGTTGACCGATTCGGCATCCGGGCCGTGGATCTCTTTCACGACAGGCCTCGTGATGGGTTCTTCAACAGGTTGGATGATGACCGGTAATTTGGAGGGTTTTTTACCCCCGAAGTACTGGTTAATAAGTTGAATGGTCCTATCCGGATCCAGATCACCTGAAAGAACAATGGCCATATTATTCGGTACGTAGAACGTATGGTAGAAATCATAGATGTTCACCATGGATGGATTTTTAATGTGTTCGGGTAGGCCGATCACATCCCTGCCGTAAGGATGAGTGGGGAACAAACCCTCCATCATGGCATTGGATGCCCGGCTGTCATCCATGTCGTTGTACATATTGTATTCTTCATAGACCGTTTCCAGCTCGGTGTGGAACAAACGCAGGACCACATCACTGAACCGCTCGCTTTCCAGCCGGATCCATTTTTCCAGATCATTGGAAGGGATGTCGTTGATGTAAACGGTCATGTCGTACGAAGTGCCCGCGTTGGTGTTCTTTGCCCCCAGGCTGGATACGAGCTTATCGTATTCGTTGGTGGCCACATAGTGCGCCGAGAGCTGCGACAGGCTGTCGATTTTGTGATAGATCGCCAGCTTCTGTACAGGATCGTTGGTGGCACGATGCTCCTCAAAAAGGTCGGAGATCTGTTGTAACAGCATTGATTCCTGCTCCCAGTCGGTGGTTCCTATTTGCTGTGTACCCTTGAACATCATATGTTCAAAATAATGAGCCAGCCCGGTGGTTTCCACCGGATCGGATGTTGAGCCGGCCCGGATGGGGATCAGTGTTTGAATCCTGGGCTGATCTTTATTGACCGAAAGGTAGACCTTCAGGCCGTTGTCCAGAGTATAGACTCGTGCATTCAGCGGATCGTTGGTCACGATCTGATACGAATAACCGTTGCTGTCCGTTCTGGTTTCGGTCGTGTACTTATCGCTGGTGAAGGAGTAGAGTCCCATCAGGACCAGCAAAATCGAAATAAGGCTGAGTTTTTTCATATGGATTAAATTTGATAGTGTTGATGCCGGATGCTTTTCCGTTAGCTGCAAGCCGAGCGCAGCGAGATCCCGACGGCAGGTCGTGACTCCAAGCTGCTCACAGGGGTGCAAAGGTAGGGAAATTACTGTTATAAAATCACCTTTTCTGGCCAGGGATTGAATTTTGCCGTGCCCCAGAGTTTGTTGATGTAATCAATGGAGAAGAAATCCTCAAAGGCATGGATCCAGTAAGTGCCTTTATCAGTCAAACGGATCTGATCACAGCCGTTGGATAAATACCCGATGCCTGACAATATGTTCATAAACCTTCCGTATCTCGTGTCAAATGGGGTATTAAATCGTTTCTCAAATGCGCTTTTTTTGAATTGTGTTTCGTATATCCGCCAGTAAAGCCAGCCCGACATCTGCATTTCTTCGGAAAGGTCAATGGATAATGCAATGGGCGATTGTCCGCTGTTGATGGCGTTCACATAATCTTTCACACTGAACGTGTTCACATAAAAAATATCCTTCAGGTATGAACTTCCGCTGGCTCCCAGGCCCAGGTATAAAGGGACGGTGACCGAACAGTATTTTGCAATCCCTTGTTTAGTGAATGCCCATACCGACGACCGCTCAAAACCTGAATCATAAAGTACTTCTTCCAGTATCCTTAACAATCTTCTGCGCCGAAACATGGTGGCAATAGCATTTCTATGGTGATTCCCTCCATTTCCCCAGCGGGTGTAAGGGAACCTGAACAGGGGATAGGTCGCTACCTGTTGTACACCCAGGGTTACCATATCATGGGCCGCCTGTTCGACTTCTTCCGGCGTCTGTCCGGGAAGATCGAACATGTAATCCATGTTGACACACTCAAAGCTTCTTCCGACAGCCCTCTCAACGCTTTTTTTCACTCTGGCAACCGTATAGGGCCGTTCAATAGATCTCAGGTGATGGTCCTGCAACGCTTCGACGCCCATGCTCAGATACTTTACACCCAAGGCTTCAATGGCATCCAGATTCTCAGGTGTCAGGTGGTTGGGATGGCTCTCCATGTGAACGGTGCATTTCATATTGAAATGTTTGTAAATATGGCCAATGATCTCCTCCAATCCTTTACCTAACATGGTGGTCGGGGTGCCACCACCGATGTAGAAACTGGTTACGGGCTTACCGGACGAAATGGGTGCGTAGGAGTCGATTTCCCTGATGACTGCCTTCTTATATCGCCGGCATGCCTCTTCTGAAAAAAGCTCTTTATTATAGGGACAGTAGGGACAGATCTGGTTGCAGAAGGGAATATGAAGATAGATCCCCAGTTCAGGAATGTCCCTGAATTGTTCTGCTATTTGTTCATAGGATGGGATGTTGTTTTTAAACACAATTTCCTTTTTCCCGGTAAAGTGTCTGCTTATTTTATTTCTTATAAGCTCGGAAATCATAGGGATTAAAAGTATTTCAATGCATTGATGATGGCCCCGGGCTTCATTTTCAGGGTCTGGTCAATTTCCGCATAACTCAGATAACCGCAGTCTTCACAAACCGCCCCCTGATTATTTTCCCTGCAACAGGAATAATAGTGACCATCCTCGAACACACGGCAGATATTCAGATTTTTCTTCCAGTCGTTTCGTATGGCTGATTGAAGTCCGGCAGAAGAATTCAAGATTTTATACCGGCCTTTCAGTTCCAGCAGTTTCTTCAGGATGGTTTTCTTTGCAACGCTATCCAGAAAAAGTTCATCATAACCGTAGTATGGTGTATGAAAGTAAAAAAACGTTCCTTTGATTTGCGGTATCCGGCTGACATAGTCGCAAAATCCGGGGACATCCTCCTTATTCAAGGAGTTGATCGTATAATTGATATAGATCGATGGATGACGGGATCGCTGAATATGGTCCATGATCTTATCAAAGGTTATCCCCCTCAATGCATCATGGGTTTCCGGCAATCCGTCGACGCTGACAAAGATGGTATCGGCACCTGATTCGATGGGAAATGTGCCGTTCGTATAAATAATAACTGCATAGTATCCTTTTTCCTTAGCATAACTGACAATATCTTCCAAAGTGAAAGTGTGATCCCGCCACATAAAAGGCTCCCCGCCTTCCAGGTACAGGCAGCGGCCTCCTTCAGCATAAAAGGCATCCATCACGTTCACGGTTTCATCAAATCGCATGGGGTTGGTTTGACGGTCAACCACGGTGCAGTGGCGGCATCGAAGGTTACACCTGTTATGCAGGACCAGTCCGCATATCAACGGGCCGGTCTTTCCGATGAGCCAATAATTGACCAGATATTTTATTCCAAAGAAATACTGTTTCATTCAAGGATCATTTTGCTGACAGATATGCTGAAAACCTTGCCGCAATTTTCCGCGGTATGAACCGCACCATAAAAACCTGTATTTTGTTTGCCATCCCGGGAACGACCAGGCGTTTCCCATTCATCAATGCGTTAAATCCTGTTTCAGCGACTTTTACAGGATCCATTACCGGGAAAAAGAAAGCTCCTCTTCTGTTGTTGAGATCCTGAAAGGTGGTTCGGATTCCGCCCGGGCACAGGGCAGTGACCGTAACACCCGAACAGGCTACTTCTTCGGCGAGAGCCTCTGAAAAGCTCAGAACAAAGCTCTTCACTGCACAATAAACCGCATTGTACGGGCCGGGAACAAAAGATCCGGTCGATCCTATATTCAGGATCCCTCCCCTTCCTCTTACCAGCATGCCGGGAAGTAACAATTTTGTCAGCCGGGTGTGATTTAAACATTGCATCAGGATCATTTTCTGCTCGTCTTCCCATCTTGTCTCAGAAAAAGCTCCTTTTACATAAAATCCCGCGTTGTTGACCAGGTAATCGACGGTAAGAGACTTATCCTGTATCCATTTAGAAATTTCATTGGCTGCATCCGGACGACTTACGTCAATAGCCATCACCCGGGCATGAATTGTGTACTCCTTTTCCAGTTCTCGTGCAAACTGAACCAGCTTGTTTTCCTGCCTTGCAACAAGAATGACATCATACCCGTTTTTAGCGAATCGTTTGGCCAGTTCGTAACCTATTCCACTGGAGGCTCCGGTTATCAGGGCATAATTCATTCCTGGTTTTGAGTTGATAAGCTAGTCGAATATTTTTTCTTTTACGGCATAGGTCAACGTTCCGTTTTCATCGAATTTAAGTGTCGCGTTTTTCTCGCAAAAGATACCATCGATGGTTTGATCGATAGCGGAAGTGCATTTTTTCAAGGAGCCATCCTCATAAAAATGGACGCCTCCCCTTACCTGGGATCGTTTGCATACTGTACCCTGGATCTCTGTGTCATCCAGCGGTTGGAAATATTTCAATTGTCCGCTGGGATAGAGAAAAACACCTCCTCCTCCTGACCAGAGCCAGTGGGTGTAATCACTGCCTGAACATGTCAATCCCTGAATGATTGGATTCGTTAGGGAAAAGCAACAAATGGTCCCATTATGGTCAAACCTGACAAAGGTTTTCCCGGGCAGGATATTCCTTGCAATGGTATCCTCTTCGGCTAAAATGCACCCCAGTAAACTCCAGTCTGTCTTAAAGAAAATCCCTTCACTGCCGTTACACGAAATTCCATTGATCAACAGATCAGATGAGGAAACACATCGGTTAATAAACTGTATCCTTGCCCCCCTGATCGCACAATAATATTTCAGGGATCTGATATCTTTCTGAAGATCAAGGTCGAGGCCAATCTCCAGATGGGTATCTTTTGGGAATGTATTCCCTGCAAAGATATGATCCACGGCCAGGATGCATTTACTTAGGTTCCACCCAGTGGTAAAGGTTACCTCTCCATAACAGGGGATATCATCAATGATCCTATTTTCTTTCAGGATACCTTTTATCTGAAGGGTATCCTGTTCTTGCTCTTTAATGAGGAATGTAATTTCAGAAAATTCAATTTGATGGAATGTAACATTCGTGTAAGAATATTCTTTCCTTTGCCCCCAGCATGAAGTTGATATAATGATCATTAAAAGGGGGAGTGTGGCATTCTTCATGTTTATGGTTTTGGGTTCCTGACCTTAATCCGTATGCGTCTTTCTGGCTCTTGCTCTAAGATAAATGAACACGAATATTCCATATAGAAGACTGGCTATCCCACATACAGGAATACCCCAGATGAGTGCCATGAGTGGGACATAAAGAAGTACGGTATGCCATTCCAGCCCTGTGATGGCACCGGTTATTTTTCCCATGATAAATCCGACTTCCCACCCTAAAATAAAGGCAATCATGCTTCCGATTAAAGAAACCAAAACGGCTCTCACCGCAGTTGAAAGAACACCTGCGTTTTTTTCAAAAATTCGTTTGGCCAGTTTCCTAAACACTAGTTCTCCAATGTAAGCAGCAATCACTGTGGAAAGGACGCCCGTTAATACTATTTTCCACAAGGGCCCTTCCATGCTACCACCTGGACCCCAGCCTAATAGATACCCCCCTAATGTAAATACCAGGCCATAAGTACATCCGACAATCGCACACAGCCACATTCCGGTGAGCGTAATGATTTTCTGTTGGTTTTCCATCATTCTATATATTCTTAAGTGATAAGTTCTTCTCATCTCATCACAAAAGGTACAATAATCGCAATGATCCCCGTGCATACCACCACCATCAAAAAAAGGTTATATCGCACGCTGTAATTGCTGAGCAGCGAAGCATCATAGTACTTGTCCACCTGCTGGTCCCTGTACATGGCAAGTAATCCGTGCAGGAGTTTCGTACGTGTCTGTTTGCCTTTCAGTAGGCCGAAAATGGCCACGATGTTGATCAGGATGACCAATCCGACAAAAATGAACATTACCACAAGGGTCGTATCATCTGTTCGTGATTTTTCAGCGGAGCTGGCATTAATGGCCAGGGTGATCAGGTTAAGGGCTATCGAAGCCAGGATGAAAATAATATCCGTTTTTGCATTCTGCTGCAGCTCGGAAGTGATGTGTTTGTGAACATGTTCGATCATGGCGCTTCAGATTTTGGTTAGGTTAAAGTATTTGGTTTAAAGATAGTGATTTATAGGGCTTTTGTCAATTTGTTTTGAAGGTTGCATCAAAGTTTTTTTGTTTAACCACAAAGTCACACAAAGGACATCACAAAGGAACACTAAGTAGTTTATTATCATGCATATATTTTTATGTGCCTTTGTGAAATCCTTCGTGCTCCTTTGTGGTTAAATTCATATGATACACCCCGTACCTCATTAAAATGGCATAAAGAACGAAAAATAATGGTGACTGATCTGATCGGGAGGATCAAACAACAGGAGCGTCGGAATCCCCGTAGCCCTGGAAAAGTAAGGATCCGTTGCCTTGGCCTCGTTCATCCGTTTCTCAGCCTGTGCCTGGTTTTCCTGGAACATTTCGATCTTTCCGAGCCAGCCAATCGCATAGGCCTTTAAAGGGGCGATAGGTTCCGGCTTTGTAATTAAATATTTTTCAAAGTATGCTTTAGCAATGGGCAACTCACTCCCCGCGAGCTTCTGGTCCTGCATGACCTTGAACATGTGGTACCTTGCCAGGTCAAGCAGGAGGATGTTCTTGCCCGGATCCAACTTCATCGCTTCATTGAAATACTGTTCGGCTTTTTCAGGATTTTCCTTATAAAGACAGGCTTTTCCAGCTTCCATCAGGAAGTCAGGTTTTCTTCCGTTCAGTACCAGCAGGTCCTCCCAGTATTTTACCGGATCGCTGTCTTCCGGAGCCAGGGCCGCTTTTGCCTTTGCCCCGAAATAACCATCCAATCCTGCAAGTTTCTCAGCATACCGGATGGCTTTTACGCTGTCGCCTCCCATATCCCTTGGCAGAAGCCCGTAAATTTCCACCAGATAGAGCATGGCCTCGTGGTAATCAGGTTTCAGCGTGAGGACCTTTTCAAACTGTGTACATGTTTCATCAATGCGATCCTTGATCTCTGCCTGCTGCCCCTGCTGCATGGCCATGAATGCATTCAGGAAGCTAACGATGGCCCTGTAGTAGACATAGGTGACATTACCAGGATCCAGGGTCACGGCGTGTCCGATGCTGGCGCGTATTTCATCCACGTTCATCTTTCCCCCTCCCGTGAACATGTAATACTTTAACCTGGCCATTTCGTAATGCGCCATCGCCTGAGTGGAGTCATCACTCAGAATGGAATCAAGGAGTGCTTTCGCCATATCCGCTTTGCCGTCAAGGCGCAGATGATAGGCTAGCTGTACTTTCTTATCCGGATCAATCCCCGCAAAAATGCAGGAAACAAAGATCAGGGACATCGGGATCAATAAACAAACCAGTTTTTTCATGGTAATAAGGTATTAAAATGTTGCATCCAGTGAAAATGAATCGTAATTTAGGTGTCAAATCTCGTGAGATAGCGGTTTTTATGTTTGCATGACCCTTGTAAACTTTTTGTAAAAACTTTGCAAGAGATTTACATTCATCAGATCCTCTAATTGAGCACTTTTGTGAGAAACAACGATCTACAGACGTTCAGCATGTTAAAACAAAAGGTGGCAGAGCGCATGCGTCAGTCCTATCCGGGAATCAATCCATCCATTACAGAATGGAAAGGACAGGAGATCGTTGATTTCCAGGAAGAGTTGTTACAGAATGTCAGTGCCCATATCAGTGAAAAATGGTTCTACAATCATATTAAAAAGGAAAATCCATCGCTGCCGCGGATCGATATGCTTAATTTATTAAGCAGGTATGCGGGGTACGCCAACTGGGATGATTTCAGATTCAAACACGGCTCACAGAGCACAACCATTCTGCCTTCCCGGAATCCAAACCGGTATTTTTTCTATATCCCGGCACTGGTGATCCTGGCCACGGGAATGCTGTTCCTTGTTTTTAAATTCACCAGCACAAGAGAGTATCATTTTCGTTTTTATGATGGCGATACGGCTGAACCTGTCACCAATTCGCTCATCGAGGTCAGCCTGCTGCAGGAAGGTGAATCACCGGTCAGTCATTTGTGCCAGCCCGATGGCAGCTTCAAATTGAAGACGGATAAGCTTCAGATAAGGTTTGTGGTGGCATCGCCTTACTATCAAAGGGATACGATAACCCGTATCCTGGACAAGTTCAACCGTGAGGAAGCGGTTCGGCTTCGCCCCGATAACTATGCCCTGATGATCCACTATTTTTCAAGCATGAATGTGAAGGACTGGCAAAAAAGACGGGACCAGCTGAACCTTATCATTGCCGACAGCGCCCTCATTTTCCAGGTCTTTGGCAAGGAAGCCATCGGGGTGGAATTATACAGCAAATGGGAATTCATCAACAAGCTGACATTGCCTTCGAGCGGATTGAAGAACATCGAAATCCTGGACACCCGTTACCAGGGTGAAAAGATCTCGATGATCCGTTTCAGGCAAAAGGAAACCGTCAAATGAAAAAGTACATCATCATCTTCGCTGCTGCACTGTCGTACCTGCTGCTCAGCTCAAGATCCTGCGAGGGGCCGGAGCTGGAGGGTGTCCTGACGGATGAGGAAGTTCTCGCAGCCACAAAGGCGTCCTTCAAGCATCAGTTTGCCTCGGAAGATCTGTCCCGGGAAGTGTTAAGCGCCTTGGAAACCAAGGCACAGCAAAAGCTGGCCGACTTCTGCGATTATCTCAACCTGTACACGGATGCATCTCTGGACAGTACGTTCAGAACCCAGGCCCTCCTGATGATCAGGGAACTGTTTGTCTCCGACACTGTGCAGATCAATACGTTACTTACCAGTGAGGCAGGTGGCGGGAATCTGCCCCTGAATGATTTCATGGATCTCCTGGCCAATCCTGCATATCCTTTCCCGATTCTTTTCATCGATTCCGTTCAGACCGTCAGTTCCCTGAACAGGGCCGATGAGATTTCCTACAGGGGCCTCATCGCCTTTCGGCGACAGTTAGAATTCCGAGCATCTTCCGATACTACCCTCCGTGGTAACGAAAGCATGGTAGCCGAAATGGTCGCAGTCAAAGCCATCAAAGCCATAGGCAGCGACACGCTGCAAGTCTGGGAGGTCTTCCTGGGAGAAATCAGGCAATACCTCACCCCCTAGCCCCCTCTCCTAAAGGCGAGGGGGAAAAAAGGAAGAAGAGTTCACCGACAAATCCTACACTTCATCCTCTTTTTCCCACAACTCGGCGAATTTAATTTTCATATTCCTTGCCGGGAGTGAAATTTTGCATGCAAATACGGTGATAAATGAAAACGACCCTCTTTCTGATCCTGTTTGCCGGTATGCTGACCTCGGTGAGTTCCCAGACCACAATCATGGGACGTATTACAGATAAATCAGGCGAAACCATTGTCGGTGCCAACGTCTATCTGGAGAACTCGTACGACGGAACCTCTACGGATGTGGAAGGGAATTTTAGCTTTACAACGGGATTGTCGGGGCAGCAGAAGCTGGTCGTTAGCTTCATTGGGTATGTTCAGTTCGAACAATTTCTGGATTTTACCGGTGAAACGGTCACGCTTTCAATTATTCTTCAGCCCGACAACCGGGAACTGGGAGGGGTGGAAATCACAGCTGGTATTTTTGAAGCGAGCGACGAGAAAAAAGCGGTCATCCTGCGGCCGCTGGATATTGTCACGACCGCAGGTGGGCTGGCTGACATTTCGGCTGTCATGAATACCCTGCCCGGCACGCAGACGGTAGGCGAGGAAGGGAAACTGTTTGTCAGGGGAGGAGACAGCTATGAGACGCAAACGTTCATCGACGGCATGCAGGTGGTCAATGCCTATTCTTCCTCCATGCCGGATGTGCCCTCACGCGGACGCTTCTCGCCCTATATGTTCAACGGCACTATGTTCAGCACCGGCGGTTTTTCAGCTAAATATGGCCAGGCACTTTCTTCGGCCCTGATCCTCAAGTCGAACGACCTTCCCGAACAAACCGTCACCGGATTGTCGCTGATGACCATCGGACCGGGCGTCGAACATACACAGAAATGGGATCGCTCTTCGGTTTCGGCTTCCCTGGAGTATATGAACCTTGCGCCTTATTTCAAACTGATCCCGCAGGAATTTGACTGGGAAAAAGCACCGGAAGGGATGGGAAGCATGATGACGTTCCGGCATCAGACCAATGCCGATGGCATGCTGAAAGGATTTGCCACCTTTAACCATTCGAACGAAAGGATGAATTATCCAAGCCTGAGTGACATTGACCAGGTGATGGCACTCGGACTGAAAAATAACAACCTGTATACGCAGGTGAACTATCAGGATGGGATCGGGAGTAAAATCATTTCCCAGACCGGTGCATCCTTTATGCAAAATACAGATGACACAGATATCGATCAGGACAATCTGAACGAGAAAGAGCAGTCCATCCAGGTGCGGCAGGTCATCAAATACATCTACAGCGAAAAGATCATCGTCGAGGGTGGTGCTGAATGGCAGCGGAAGGAATTCCGTCAGAAGTATTTTTCGGCGGAGGAATCCACTTTGTATCAAACTGAATTTACGGATAATTTATTCAGTGGTTTTGCCGAAGCCGAGGTGAACTGCTCCCACCGCTTTGCTTTGCGGGCAGGCGGCAGGGTCGAGTATTCAGGACTTCTCAGAATGTTCAATATGGCACCCAGGGTGTCGGTGGCCTATAGAACGGGTAAAAGCAGCCAGGTCTCGCTGGCTTACGGGATCTTTTATCAGAGCCCTGACCGTGATTACCTGCTGTTTGATCATGACCTGGATTTTGAACGAGCGGCCCACTACATCCTTAACTATCAGATCATGAAAAACCGTCGGATCTTCCGGGTGGAAGTATACCGCAAAAAGTATGATAATCTTATCAAATACAATGTTTTGAATTCACCGGATCCGAGTAATTACAACAATAACGGCAGTGGATATGCCCAGGGGATCGACATTTTCTGGCGTGACCAGCGGACCTTTTCCAATATCGATTACTGGATCTCTTATTCTTTCCTCGATACGGAAAGGGATTATAAAGACTACCCTGTGTCAGCGGTGCCTACATTCGCCTCCAGACACAATGCCTCGGTGGTGGTGAAATACTGGGTGGGGAAATTGTCCACTCAGTTCGGAGGAACCTACTCTTTTTCAAGCGGGCGGACCTATTACAATCCCAATTCCGATGCATTTCTGAACGATCAAACCAAACCCTATCACGACCTGAGCCTCAATGCCAGTTATCTGACCGAGATCTTCAAGAAATTCACCATTGTTCATCTCTCAGTCAGCAATGTGCTGGGTTTCAATAATGTGTTTGGTTATCACTACCAGACCACCCCCAATCCGGATGGCTCGTATCCCTCGTTTCCCATAAAGCAATGGGCAAAACGGTTCTGGTTCCTGGGAGTGTTCGTATCGATATAGCAATTGCCCGATTGCTCGACGTAACGATGTAACGATATAATAATGAACAATTTAACAATTTAACAATTTAACAATGAAAACACTGATCATCACCATTTCACTTATCGTCTTCAGCCTGGCTGGGTTTTCTCAGAAAGATCAGTATGCAACCAGTATGAAAGCGAACATTGACCGGATGTACCAGTCACAAACCATCGAAGATTACCAGTCATCGGCCAATACGTTTGAGCGGATCGCCCTGGCGGAAAAGAAGGAGTGGCTGCCCTCGTATTACACAACTTACTGCTATATCATGATGGCTTTTATGGAGCAAAAGCCCGACCAGATCGACCCCTACCTGGATATTGCCCAGAAGCACCTCGACAAAGCCCTCGCCATTGACGGAACAGAGGCGGAGTTGTTTGTCCTGCAGGGGATGCTGCACCAGGCCCGGATCAGTGTGGATTTTATGGGCAGGGGGATGACCTATTCCCAGATGGCCCAGGGCGAACTGGAGAAGGCTGCTACTATGGATCCGAAGAATCCCAGGGCATTCTACCTGATGGGAATGAACGTTTACAGCACCCCTCCGATGTACGGCGGAGGCCCGCAGGCGGCCCTTCCCCTGTTCAAAAAAGCACAGGAGAATTTTGAACTGAACTCAACGGTCAATGATGGCCTGATGCCAACCTGGGGAACAGAACACAACGGGCAGATGCTCGCTGAATGTGAGCGAAAAAATTGATACATTTACAGTCCGGATTGACCCATGAAAGGCGTAAAGAAAAACCTGCTCAGGCATCTCAGGGATATCGTCGTTGTCACCCTCGTCGGCACATTGGTATCACTGCTGTTTATCCTGAATGCACTGACCTGGCACAATGTGCTGGTCAATTTGGGCTACTGTGCTGTTCTGGGTACCGCTATCTGGAAAGGGAACGAGGTTCTTACCTATTGGACTGAGAAAAAGTACCCGTGGGAGAAAAATCCAGGCAAGGCATTGATAATCAATATTATATTGACAATACTGGTATCCATCATTCTTATTTTCCTGGTCAATTTCATCTGGTTCAGCATTGTCTATAAACTTAATTTCTGGCAATTTTTTCTGCAACGGGGAGGCTACTGGCTGGTGGTCATTCAGTTGCTGGTCACGTTCATCATAACTTTGATTCTTTATGTAGGAGACTTTTTTAAATCCTGGCGGGAATCCGTAAAAAGGGAGGAACAATTCAAGCGCGAGAGCCTTGCTTTTCAGTACGAATCGCTGAAGAACCAGGTCAATCCGCATTTTCTTTTCAACAGTCTGAACGTACTGAGCTCTCTGGTCACGAAGGACCCGGAAGGGTCGGTACAGTTCATCAGACAGTTGTCGGAAGTATACCGGTATGTTCTCGAGCAAAAAGACAGGGAGGTTGTGGAGCTGGGAACGGAGATGAGGTTTGTGGAATCCTATGTTTATCTGCAGAAGATCCGATATGCCGATAACCTGCGCATCGAGCTGGCGCCTGATCTTTCGGATCATTATTCAAGGCAGGTGATCCCGATATCGGTGCAGATGCTGGTCGAAAATGCCATCAAGCACAACGTCGTTTCAGGGGATGAGCCGCTGACGGTCAGGATCGGAGTGGAGGGAGATCATCTGGTGATCCGGAACAACCTGCAGGTCAGGACGACCGTCCCGGAATCGGGGAACATCGGCCTGAAAAATATCAAGTCACGGTATGAATACCTGACCGAGAGGGATTTTTTCATTGTGAATGACGGGAAGGAGTTTGTGGTCAGGATTCCATTGATAGATATCCTATGAATGCCATTATCATTGAAGACGAGAAGCTTGCTGCCGAGTATCTGCGGGGACTGATCCAGCGCTATGATCCTCAGATCCGCGTGCTTTTTGAGTCGGATTCGGTCAAAAAGACGGTCCGCTGGTTTGAGGAGGGCGGACAGGCCGACCTGGCCTTTTTCGACATTCAGCTGGCCGACGGGCTGAGCTTTGAGATCTTCGACAAAGCCCTGGTTACCTGCCCTGTGATCTTCACAACGGCCTATAACGAGTACGCCCTGCGCGCTTTCAAGGTCAACAGCATTGATTATTTACTGAAACCGATTGACCTGGGTGATCTTAAAAGGGCCATCGATAAGTTCAGGACCGGCTGGCTGAAAGAGCCGGCAGATCATACCACCCGCCGCCTGGATGCCCTTGACCGTATCCTGCATCAGTTTCAAAAAACATACAAGTCACGTTTCGTGGTAAAGGTGGGTGATCACATCCGGCCTGTGGTGGTGGAGGAGATCCTGTATTTTTACAGCCTTGACAAGGCCACATTCTTTGTCACGGCTGAAAACAGGCATTATCCCGTGGATTATTCGCTGGAGTACCTGGAGGAGATCCTCGACCCTTCGCGTTTCTTTCGCATCAACCGCAAATATGCCATCAGCCTGCCGGCCATTCTGGATATTATCAGCTATTCCAACAGCCGGCTGAAAATTAAACTGAAACATTCGACCGACCAGGATGTCATTGTTAGCCGGGAAAGGGTATCGGAGTTCAGGCATTGGCTGGACCGGTGAAGAATAGCCATTGCTGATTACCGAGAGAGAAGGAGAGGTGGAAGGTGAGGGAGATATTCCAAAGGATATCAGAAATATTTCTAATATCTGATTCCCTTTCAAATATCAATCTCTCTTTCTCCTTCCACCTCTATCTGGGTAATCAGCAATGGCTATTCCTTCCAGCGCCTCCCCTTCCGACCGTGCGATGACCACCGCACCGCAGGTATCGCTCCAAACATTGACTGTCGTCCGAAGCATATCCAGGATCCGGTCCACCGCAAGGATAAGACCCACACCTTCCAGCGGCAGTCCCACCGCTGTGAGAACAACAGTGATCATCACCAGGCCGGCCATTGGGATCCCGGCTGCACCGATGGAGGCGAGCAAAGCCGTTGCCACAACGATCAACTGTTGTGTGAATCCAAGTTCTACCCCATAGGCCTGGGCAATGAAAATAGCAGCCACACATTCATAGAGTGCAGTTCCATCCATATTGACAGTCGCCCCCAGTGGTAAGGTGAAGCTGGTGATCTTATTCGAAACACCGTCATTGTGTTCCACTGCTTCCATTGTTAAAGGCAAAGTGGCGCTGGAGGAAGAGGTCGTAAAAGCCGTGATCAAAGGGGTGAGAACTGCCTTGAAATGTTTCCGGGGATTCACCCTGGCGAAAAAACGTAAAATCAATGGCAGTGTAATTGTGGCATGGATAGTCAGCCCCAAAAATACAACGAGCATATATAATCCCATACTGGCCATCAATCCGGGCAAATCCTCCTGTTCGGACACTACTTTTGCAACAATACCAAAAATTCCAACAGGAGTAAGCCTGATGATGAACATCGTAAGCCTCATCATCACTTCAAAGACGGAATTGAAAAAATCAGTAAGCTGGCGCTTTGCCTTATCCTGTACCTGCGTTATGAAAAATCCGAAAAGAATGGCGAAAAAAATGACCGAAAGCATCTGGTTCTGGCTGAAAGCTTCAAAAATATTGGTCGGGATGATGTTTTTCAGCGTATCCCCAAATGATTGCGTTGCTTCCTGTAATCCTTCAACTTCATTCCGGAATCCCAGTTCGGCATCGTTGCCGGGTTTGATGGCAATGGCCAGAAGTTGTCCGGTCAGGATGGCAAGAACACTGGTGAGCAGGTAATACCCGATTGTTTTTAGTCCAATTCTGCCAAGTCGTTCAGCGGAACCGATGTTGGCCACTCCTGAGATGATCGAACTTAATATCAAAGGGACAATGACCATCTGAAGCAGCCGCAGGAAGATATCTCCCATCCAGGATACATAATTGATCTGATCTGAAAGAAATATTCCATAAACCACACCCAGCAGCAATCCGATCAGGATCTGCCAGTGCAGCTTCAATCTGAGTATTTTCATATTTTCAGGGCTTGAGATGACAAAGTTGCGAAAAATAGTTTTTTAATATAATTTTGCACCTTATGAAATTGGCCGTCAAGAAGCAAACCATCCCCATTGATCCTGTGTTCAGGCAGATTATGGAGCGTGCCCGGAGCCTTACCGAAAAAAAAGGAGTGAAGGGCTTTACCCTGAACGATCTCTGCATTGAAGCAGGGATCAGCCAGAAAACACTCTGCGAACATATTGAAAATGACCAGGATCTTGTCAGAAAGATCCTGGAGTTTGAACGCGAGAGTTTTAAGGTGATCTTCGATGAATATGACTTCGACGGTGTCAATTCCATCGATATCCTGTTGGTCGTCAGTAAGGAAATAAGTCAGAACTTCCAGAATATCAATCCCTCTGTGACATTTGACCTGAAAAAATATTTTCCTGAGATCTACCAGGATCATTTCCAGAAAAGGGTTGATTTTATTTTTGAACAGATCAAACTCAATATCCAGAAAGGGATCAACCAGGGGATGTACCGTGAGGACCTGAGCATTGAGCTGGTTGCCCGCCTGTATATCAGCAGGCTCATCGATATTCATAATCCCGACTTTTTCCCGCCGGAACGCTTTTCCTTTTCCATGCTGTTTGAGGTGATGTTTGAAAGCTTTATCCGCAGTATTGCCAAAGCCGAAGGGCTCCGTTACTTCGAAGAAAAGATCAAGACCTGCGAGTATTTATCGCTCCGCTGAGGCATCAGCAAACGGTTTTCGAATGACCGGCTATCTTGAAGAAACTAAAATAATATTATAGTTTCCCTGGTTTATTGTACCTTTGGTAACAATTGTTTCAAATAGGATCTGTCTGATGGAAGAAAAATTAAAGCAAATCCTGGATGCTGCGACAGCCCTCTTCAGCCGGTACAGCATCCGCAGCGTTACCATGGATGATATCTGCCGCGAACTGGGAATATCCAAAAAAACGATCTATCAGCAAATTTCATCAAAAGAGGACCTGGTGAAGGCCATGCTGGAATACCGGAACAGTGCGGTAAAAGAAATCTTCGTGAATTCCTCCGTTCCCGGTCAGAATGCAATGGATACCCTGGCGGCCTTCAGCAAACAACTGGAGGAATACATGAGGAATCTCAATGCCAATCCTTCCCTCGACTATGACCTGAGAAAATACTTCCCGGATAGTTACAGGAGCCACATAGAACAACGAAATCGGTATATTCATCAGCAGGTGGCGGAAAACATCCGGCTTGGGATCGATCAGGGACTGTTCCGGGCCGACCTGAATGCCGACCTGGTGGCCAGTCTCTACATCAAAGCGATGGAAAGCCTTCACGAACCGGATCCGCTCACCGAAGGGGCTTATTCATACAAGAAGATCTATCGAGTAATGTTTGATCATCATCTGCGCGGTATAGCCACAAAAAAGGGAGTGAAATGCTATGAGAAGAACCTACCCGGCAGGTCGAAAAATTAGGGTATCATCATCTTCCCATTGGATGTTGAACTTCGATCCCTTTATCTTGCTGGAATTGATGTTCCGGGGAACCGAATCCTGCTCCTCCTCTTCCCATCCAATCCTGAAATGAACCTGTTCCCTGTTGATGACGTTATCGGTCTTCACACTATCCCTGGTGCTGATATTAAATTCCTCCTGCAAGGCAGCTCTCAGAACCTGCCGTTCCTTTTGCAGGTCCTTTGCCAGTTTTCCCTTCAGGGCGGGGCGGTCATAGCTGATTTCAGGGTGATCCGTGGTGCCTTTAATGGCAATATACAACCGGGTTCGGCCCAGTCCGTCATCTTCCACCACCCCAAACTCCCTCTGCGTGTCAGGCCTGGCTTTTCGTGAAAGCAGCTCAGACAGAAGCAGGCTGAGATGGTAGTCGATAGCATTGTGGAACGTATGTGTGCCATTCAGTGTCAGATCCAGCGTATTTGATTTGATTTCCATCTGCGGTATCACAATGGTCCCGTCCCGGATCTCAATCAGGTTCTTTAATTCCGAGAACCGTATATGCTTCAGGTCTTCCATTTCAAGAAATCCTGCCAGTTGATACAGGGGTGTATATCCGATCAGTTCACCGGAGTTGACCGTGACCTGCCCCAGGGTATAGATGCTGCTTACATCCGTGGCAAGGTTCCCCGACAGTTTGGAAGCATAGAACAGGTCTGCATCAACATAGCCGCGCAAATGCTGATCGGTGAGGCTGGTCTGGTTGAAATTCCTGAAATCGTGAAACAATTGTTGAAGATTGACATGTTTCAGCCTGGCATTGCACCGGAACAGAAAAGTCTGATCGTTCACCGGGCTCAGGTCCACGTCGGCCGTAATGTTCCCCTGCATGGAAGAAAAGGTCAGGTCATTCAGGGTGACCCGCTGGTCACGCAGGATCAGTTTGGCCTGCATCCCGGATGCTGAAAAGTCATCCAGCAGGAATTGGTCAATGGCAACATCAGCATTTATGATTAAGTTCGATGGCAGTTTAAAATGATATTCCGAATGGGACACTACCGGATCTTTTCTTTTTAGTTCATTTATATCCAATTGATTGCAAGTCACTGACAGGTCCATTTTGAGGATGTCATCCCCTGACAAGATCCTGTTCAGATAGTTCGCAACGATTCCCCGGATCTGAAAATCACTGTTTTCAGTTTTTCCCGACAGTTCCTTTACCATTAGAAGCTGATTGTCGAAATGAAATGCACCCCTGATGTCATGGTATTTCACCGGATTCTGTTCAATGACCAGCCGGTCGGCATCCAGGTTGGCGTCACCCTGGATTTTCCAGTTGAAAAAATCGCGGGCATCGATTTGATCCAGGCTGTTCAACGGTCCTTTCATTTCCACCTTCACCTCAAGTCTTCCTTCGATATCCTCCGGTTTTTTTATGGGCAGGAGGTCAGCAAGGTCACGGAGCCCGAGGTTCAGGCCGGCTGTTAGGCTGGCAACAGGATGGCTCAGATCCGTAAGCCTCACGAATCCCTCCACCCGGCTGTCACCAAGGGAGGCCATCAGCCGGTCGATGCGCAATTCGTCCTTGTTCCCTTTGCCCGACCGAAGGGAATAACTGCCTTCGGCAAGGATCTGGTCAAGCCGGATGTTCGGTTTCTCAAAGCTTATGGTGCCCCTGGCCAGGCGGAAATCCATCCGCAGATCAGGCATCCTGTTCTCACCCATTTGGCCCTTTAGTGCTATTGTCACTGATGCATTTCCCTCCACGGATATATTTTTCTTCCAAGCCAGGTATTCGTCCGGGATCAGGCTGAGGTACTCTTCCAGGGGAGCTTCTTCCACTTGAATGGTCACATCAGCTGCCTGTTCCCCTTTGAAGTCCACGTTGCCACTTAGGTTGATCGTCAGAAGGCCGGTTTTGATCATCCCCTCCATGATCCGGAAGGACGCATCATTGTTGTTGACAAAAAGGCGGGCACTGGCATCCAATTCCCTGTCCTGAACGTATGTTTTGTGGCTTATCTGGATCAGGCGGGCCACAAAATTACCCCTGACCGTCAGATCATACGTGTCATCGCTGAAATTTCCCTTTGCTTTGCTGTCAACTGAACGTATGGCGTACGTATCACCCGTCCCCTGATTCTGCCAGGTCAAATCCACTTTTTGAAGGATTACTTCCCGGATTTCAACGGCGAACCTGCCCGTGTCGGAGGCAGTCGGGGATTTCCAGAGATGGAAGTTATCACTGTCATCTTCGAAGATGATCAGGTTGACGCTGGCATCGGCCAGTTTAAAAACTTCAAGGGTATATTTTTTATGAAGAGCGTCCATGAAGTTGAACCGCAAGGAACAATCATCCGCCTGCAGCAGATCGGTGTTGTTGGATCTGCCGAGGGGACCGGTGATCCTGACATCCTTCAGGCTGACCGATATCATCGGGAAGTGAGCCAGCAGGGAGATTTTTATCTTTCCTGTCCGGACCTCTGCAGTCAGGTTCCTGTTGATCTCGTGGATAATGGCCTGCTGGATCGAATCCTTATAGACCAGGAACAGGATGGTCCCTGCCAGAAGGCTCGTTCCCGCAATGATCAGGAGAATGACGAACAGGTTTTTAAGGATCCTCAGTATGCGAAGGATGAATGGGTGCATGAACGTGACTTCTCAGGCATAAACGTATGTCGTGGCCATTTGTTATAATTCTGGAAAGTACAATGAAAAATTCTACCTTTGTTCGGTTTAAACCAAGGAATATCCCCTATGAACGTAACCCACATCGAACATCTTGGCATTGCGGTCAACAGTCTGGCAGAAGCAGTCCCCTTTTTTGAACAGCTTCTCGGAGTGACCTGTTATGGAGTGGAAGAGGTAAAGGATCAGAAGGTAAAGACTGCTTTCTTCAAGTTAGGGCAAACCAAGATCGAGCTTTTGGAATCCACAGACCCGGAAGGGCCGATAGGAAGCTTCCTGGAGAAAAGGGGCGAAGGGATCCATCATATTGCTTTTGCAGTTGAGAATACCGACGACGCTTTGCAGGAAGTAAAATCCTTTGGCGTTCGGCTGATCGACAACGTTTCAAGAAAAGGTGCGGAAGGATTGTCGATCGGCTTTTTGCATCCGAAGTCGACGCACGGAGTACTGATGGAGTTTTGCGGGAGGTAGTATGTTAACCATTGGAATAGCAGGAGGGTCGGGCTGCGGGAAATCGACGGTGGTCAGGGAGATCATTCGCCGGCTGCCCAAAGACGCTGTCACCATCATTCCGCAGGATGCCTATTATAAGGATCACGGGCATCTTTCTGCAGAAGAGCGGAAACGGATCAATTTTGACCATCCCTCTTCCATTGAGTTCAGCCTGCTGGCTCACCACCTGGATTTGCTCCGGAAGGGGCAGGCCATTGAAATGCCGGTCTATTCCTACATAACCTGCGCCCGGGCAAACGAAACGGTCACCGTATATCCAACTAAGGTCGTCATCGTGGAAGGAATTCTGGTGCTGACCAATCCACTGATGCGTAAAAAGCTGGATGTCAAGGTATACGTGGATGCCGATCCGGATGACCGGCTCATACGGATCATCCGGAGGGATATTGAAGAAAGGGGGAGGTCGTACAACGAGGTACTAAAACATTACGAGCGGTATGTCAAACCCATGCATCTCCTGTTTATCGAGCCCTCCAAGCGCTATGCCGATATCATTGTCCCCCAGGGAGGCACCAATCATATTGCCATCGACATCCTGGTATCACGGATTAAGATGAAACTGGCAGAATAGAGAATGGAAACCGGATGCCGGAACCATTCCTTTTTTGAACAAATCCATGATTTTTAATGTTAACTTCTCAAAACCACATTCCATGAAACGCAGATCTTTTCCTTTACTGGCATTATCTTTTTTTCTCTTGTTATCAGGCACGGGAGTTTCCTTAACGGCCAAGGCTGATCGCCCCAAAAAGCCTTCTTCTGCCCCCAAATACATTTTTTTCTTCATCGGTGATGGCATGGGATTGGCGCAAGCCTCTGCCGCCGAGGTATATCTTTCTTCCGTCAAAGGAAAGATCGGTTTTGAACAGCTCAACCTCAGCAAACTACCGGTCCAGTCCCTTATGACCACCTACAGCCAGAGCCATTACATTACCTGCTCCTCCGCCAGCGGAACCGCACTGGCCACAGGACATAAAACCTCCAACGGAACCGTTTCGATGGATAGCGCCCACAAAATTGATTATAAGTCGATTGCAACCATGGCATTGGAACATAAAATGAAAGTGGGCATCATCACATCTGTTTCCCTTGACCATGCTACCCCGGCTGTATTTTATGCACACGAATACCGGCGCAGCGCGTACTACAATATCGGGCTTGACCTGGCGAACAGTGGGTTTCATTTTCTTGGCGGTGGCGGATTATTAAAAAATGAAGGTGAGAAACCGGGTGATGTGCGTGTTGTGGATGCCGCTGCGCGGAACGGCTACCGGGTTGTAAATTCCGTAAAGGATTTTGAAGCCTTACGGCCCGGCCAGGAAAAAGTGATTGCCATCAGTCCTGTGTTGACCGATGGCGAGTCACTCCCCTATGCCATTGACGATAGGGGGGACGGCATTTCATTGGCCATGTTTACGTCGAAGGCTATTGAACTGCTTTATGGGAAACAGGGATTTTTCATGATGGTGGAGGGTGGCAAAATTGACTGGGCCTGTCATGCCAACGATGCCGCCACTGTCGTAAAAGAGGTCATTGATTTTGACGAGGCCATCGGAGTGGCGCTGGAGTTTTATAAAAAGCACCCGGAGGAGACCCTTATTGTGGTCACCGCGGATCATGAAACCGGAGGTATGTCATTAGGTACAGATGGGATGGATGAAAAAAGAGCCTATGGATTGCTTCAATATCAAAAGTGCTCTGTCGGGGCTTTCAGTGAGAGGATTCTGGAGTATAAAGAAAAAGGATTGGATACGTTGCTTACGTTTGAATCGATACTGGATACGGTGCAGTTTTACTATGGGTTGGGCAACGCCGTTCTTCCCCTGAACGAGGTGGAGCTGATCTATTTAAACGAAGCCTACAATCAAAGCCTGGGGCATTCAGGAGAAAATACCGCGGGAGTGCAGAACCTCTATGGAGAAAATGAGCCGCTGGCTGCAATGTGTACCCGGTTGCTGAACCGCAGGGCAGGAATCGGGTGGACCACCTCCAATCACACGGCATTGCCCGTGCCGGTCCACGCTGTCGGAAACGGCCAGGAGATGTTCACCGGGTATCTGGATAATGCGGATATTCCCGTAAAAGTGATGCAGAAGCTGAACTGGATCCGGTAAAATCAAAGATCAAAGATCAAAGATCAAAAATCAAATCCTAAATACTGAATCCTAAATTTCACAGCCGTTTCAGCCGGCCAACCTCTTCCTTGCTGAGATGGCGCCAGCGGCCCCGCGGCAGGTCTTTCTTGGTCAGGCCGGCAAAGATGGTGCGATCGAGCCGTGTTACCTTATAACCGAGTTTCTCGAAGATGCGCCTGACGATCCTGTTTTTACCGGAATGCAGCCGTATGCCGATTTCTTTTTTGGAATCAGCTTCTGCCACATAGGCAATCTCATCCACTTTCGCAAAGCCGTCTTCCAGCTCCACTCCGCCGGAAATGGTCAGCAGGTCATTTTTGGTAAGGTTCTTATCCAGTTCCACATGGTACAGTTTTTCGATCCTGTGGCGCGGGTGAGTTAGTTTCTTGGCAAGCTCCCCGTCGTTGGTGAACAGGAGAAGGCCGGTGGTATTGCGGTCGAGGCGGCCGACGGGATAGATCCGGTAACGGGAAGCCTCTTTCACCAGGATCATCACCGTATTCCGGTCTAAGGGATCGTCAGCTGTGGTGATGTATCCCTTGGGCTTGTTCAGCAGCACATAGACCATGGGCTCAGCCCGCAGGGTCTGGTCACCGTACTGGATCTTATCCTTCCGGGAAACCTTGACGCCAAGTTCAGTGACGATCTTTCCGTTTACCCGGATAGCCCCTGCAGTGATCAGTTCGTCGGCTTCCCGCCGGGAGCAGACACCGGCATTGGCAATGAATTTGTTCAGCCGTACCAGGTCGGTCTCTTCGCCCCTGAATTGAATCTCTTTTTTGGATCCCCTGCCCTTTCCTGGTTCCCTGAATGGTTTGTAGTCTCGTGTGGTCCTTCTTTCAGCCGGTTGTTTTTCGCGATCTTTTTCAAAGGCCTCCTCCTTTTTCCGGAAGCCGGGCTTTGCTGCCATCCGGTTCCTGGTTGGTTCCCGGTCTGTTCCAAAGGATCGTCTTTTCGGACCTGCCTCCCGGTCATCTCCAGAGGAGCGTCTTTTCTTTACTGGCTCCTGACCTGTTTCAAAAGACCTTCTTTTTGGTCGAGAGTCCGGATCCGATCCAGGGGATCTCCTTTTTACGGGTGAGGTTTTCCCCTTCCATCCCGGCTCTGACTCTGTTGTTTTCCGGTACACTTTTTTTACTCCGGAGGGCTGGCGCTCTGGTTCTTTCTCATCTTTATCGAGGATCAGGATTTTTTTTCTGGGAGTCCTGGCACGTGAATAATCGTCACGCCGGGAAGATTCCTCGGGATTCCATGGTGGTTTTTGCTGTGGTTTTTCCGGCCGACCGGAGGATGATCCTTTTCTTGGTCTCATGGTGATTGTATCAGACAGCAAAGATACAGATAAAAGTCAGCAGTTGACAGTCAGCAATCAACTGCCTGTCCCCGCGAGTGAAGCGAAGCGGGGATCAACAGTCAGCAACTAATAATGAGGTTTCAGTGCGCGACCATCAAAAATTGTCCACTGTCCACTGTCAATTGTCGATTGACAGTTTTATAGTGTTGGGTAGAAGGCATCGACAAGGTGATTGATCTCTGGATTTTTACCCCGGAGCACAATGCTGATGATGTCAAAACGGGCCTCTTTTTTCACCGCGTACCGGTTGATGTAAGAATTGGCAGCCCGTATGAGCAGTTTCTGCTTTTGCCGGGTCACGAAATCTTCCGGATCACCAAAGTCGCTCGAATGCCTGGTTTTCACCTCTACAATCACCAGCCAATCCTTCTCTTCGGCGATAATGTCGATTTCATTTTTGCCCCACCGCCAGTTGGTTTCAAGGATGGTGAATCCTTTGGAGCGGAGATACTGTGCGGCGATCTCCTCTCCTGCTTTTCCGGTTTCATTGTGTTCAGCCATAAATGGGAGTGTTGTTTATGGTTAATGCGGAAAAGGGGGGAAATGTACCACTGCGGGTTAAAAAATTCCAAATTCCAAGGTCCCAAATCCAAACAAATTCCAAGATCCAGGCAACAGGGGATTAGCCTATCAGAAACTCGAGGTAATTCTCACGATTAATAAGTTGGAAATCACTTTCCGGGTAAGTATTGATGAAAACAATAGGTGTCTTGACTTTGGATTTTGATCCCCACTTGAATTCAAAAGCATGCAGTTTTCCAGAATGCTCTTCGATCAGGTCAATTTTCTGCTGCTGGTATGTCCGCCAGAAATACATGTTGACCCTCCTGTCATGAGCCTGGTTAAATTTAATCCGCTCGATCACGCAGAAGTTCTCCCAAAGTTGTCCCACATCATTTCGGCTTGTCAAGGAGGTGAAATTTTGCAGGAGACTGTTTCTTATGCCGATGTCATAAAAAAAGTATTTTCTGCCTTTGGATATTTCATTTCTCAGGTTCCTGCTGAATGATGGAAGGGAAAAGATCACAAATGACTGCTCCAGTAAAAATAAGTATCGTTGTACCGTATCAACTGCGATATTCAGCAAATTGCCAAGCTCTCTGAGTGAAACTTCATTCCCCATTTGCAGTGCAACAGCTTTTAGCAGGCCGATTAAAACATTGGATCTTCGCAAGTTTTCAAAGCGCAGCACATCCCTGAAAAGATAATCGCCAGTCAGCTCCTCCAGTAATTTTTCCTTCTGCTCTTTTGGCCGTCCTGTAATATCCGGATATGAACCATATAAAAGCAGGTCATCCAGCATTTCCTCGCGGGTTACGGTATCGCACTGGCTACTGATCTCTGTAAGAGACAGGGGGTACAGGATGAATTTCACATTACGGCCAGTAAGGGGTTCCGATAGCTCGTTTGTCAGTTCAAAACTGCTGGAGCCGGTTGCCAGGTATTGAACTTCAGGGAAGGTATCGATGAGTAGCTTCAATATTTCACCGATCTTCGGGATTTTCTGGGCTTCGTCAAAAACGACCATTTTCGCCCCGCCGATATATCGTCTTATTCGTATAGGATTACGTGAAGTGAGCAACTCCCAAACCGGTTGCCGCTCACAATTCAAATAGATCGCTTCCCTGTGCTGCCTGATCATTTCCTTCACAAGGGTGGTCTTTCCAACCTGCCTGGGGCCATAAAGAATGATGATCTTCCCCTGATGAAGCCAGGGGGTGATTTTATCCATTAATACCCGTGGATATAATATTTTTTCCATTTTCTATTAATTTGTCAGATAAATCCGACAAATTTAATAAAATTTGTTTTATTTATTTGTTTATTTTTATTTTCAACAAAGGCGACTTTGCTACATAAATCCTAGGCTAAACAACTGCATCCTTCAAAAATGCTATCATATCCGTTGATTAAGGCCATTTTACAGGCACATCCGGAAAGAACTGACCAAAATGCCGAAAGTATATTTTTATGATCTTGGATTCAGGAACGCTTTGCTTAACCAGTTCTCACCATTGGAAATGAGATCGATTTCATTATTTCAGAAAATTATATGGAGGGAGAAGCATGGGAAGTAAAGTTTGATGAAAAGTCATTTAATCCAACCAGGTACAGAAAATTTCTCGAGGCGTACACCGGTTTTAATCTTACTTACCGTGCTTTCAACTCGATGGATAACAAGCATTCAATGATGACCCTTGAGATTCCAGCCATTCCTCCGGATCCAGCTCAAGCCCCATCTCTTCGAAGGAGGCCATGTCATTGTCAAGGTAATATCCAGTGGGATGACCATCCCATGCATAATTCAACTCTTAAATCATTTGGGATTTGATCCCTTTTACTATCAGGATGGAATTTATCCGGATTTTGGAGTTTGGAATTTGGGATTTGCCTCAGGTTTGCCTGAAAACAACCTCTTCCCCAACGTTCAGCACTGCCTCTCTGCCCAGAATCAGTGCCCTGTTATCCGGGGCATGCCCCGCCGGGAAGTTGAAGCAAACCGGGTAATCATATTCCCCGGCAGCTTCGGCGATGATCTCTTCGGCGGTCTTGCCGAAGGGTACCTGGTTATCTTTCATATCCGTCATGCCGCCAATGATCAGCCCGGCCAGACGGGAAAGCTTGCCGCTGCGCTTCAGGTTGTGCATCATCCGGTCGATATGATACAGGTATTCGTCCAGGTCCTCCAGAAAAAGGATTTTTCCATCGGTTACCAGATCCGATTTGGTACCGGCCAGTCCGTAGATCAGCGACAGGTTGCCGCCCACCAGCATTCCCCGGGCGGTACCTTTTCTGGAAAGGTTTGAACAGGGGAGTGAATACGTCAGGGATTCTCCGAAGAGTGCTTTCCTGAGGGTTGTAAATGTTTCGTACGATTCAACCGTCTCCCCGAACTGGATGGGCATGGTGGCGTGCAGGGTCTCAATGCCGAAATTCGTATGGATATGGGCATGCAGCACGGTAACATCACTGTACCCGACGATCCATTTTGGATCTTTTACAAAGCGTGTGAAATCGAGGCGATCAATGATCCTGATGAGCCCATATCCTCCCCGGGCGCAAAATATGGCCCGGATGTCGCTGTTATCGAGCATTTCCTGGAGGTCAGCGGCTCGTTCGGGATCCGTTCCGGAAAACTGATTCCAGGTACCGAATACCCGCTGACCGGTCACTACACTCAGTCCCCAGGCTTCCAGCATCCGGATGGCGGGGTCCAGGTCTTCGGCGGAAACCTTACGGGCCGGAGCCACGATGGCCACACGGTCACCTTTTTTCAGACAGGGTGGACCGATCATTGCTACTGGTTTTTGCGGAGATGTTTATAAATAAAATAGCCGATCCCGGCCGCGAGTAATACCAGTACAACGTAGTCGATGATGTGGCTGTACTTCATGATGTCGTCCCAGTTCTGGCGGAGGTAATATCCGGCTACCGTCAGGATGGTGTTCCACATCCCTGCACCCACAATGGTGTAGAGCGAGAATCGTCCGAGGTGCATCCGGCCGCTGCCTGCCGGGATGGAGATCAGGTGCCGCACGACGGGGATGAAACGGCTGACGAAAATGGTCATGCTGCCGTAACGGCCGAAAAACTTTTCAGTGGCTTCCAGATCCTTCCGGTTCAGCAAAAAATACTTTCCGTAGCGATCAACGAACGGCTTGCCTCCATACCTGCCGATGGCATACGACAACAGGGATCCGACGATGCTTCCCAGCGTGCTGGCAATGATCACACCCGCATACGTGAACCGGTTCTGCACGATCAGAAAGCCCGCGAAGGGCATCACGGCTTCGCTGGGTACGGGTAAGACCATGCTTTCCATGACCATCAAAAGGAAAATGCTGATGTATCCTGTCTGGTCAATGAAATTGGTGATGTGCGTGGCAAGGAATTCAGTAATGCCCATGGCAGGTTTGTTTTAAGTACAAAGGTCTAAATTTTAAGTTTCCCCTCCAACTCCTTTTCCATTTTATCGGTTGCCCGGTCAAATCCCTGTCAGTGAAGTTCAAATCCCTATCTTTGTGCAGATTTTCTGATAGTTTAACTATAAACATCACCATCCTATGAGCTCAACGGATCGCTGGTATAAGCGCACCACAGTCACTTCCGCCCTCCCGTATGCCAATGGGCCGCTCCATATCGGTCACCTGGCCGGTGTATACATTCCCGCCGATATTTATGTCCGGTATCTCCGGAGCAAAGGGGAGGAGGTGCTTTTCATCGGGGGTTCAGACGAGCACGGTGTCCCGATCACCATCAAGGCAAGGCAGGAGGGCGTCACCCCGCAGCAGATCGTCGACAGGTACCATAAGATCATTAAGGATTCTTTTGAGGAATTCGGGATATCCTTCGATATTTACAGCCGCACGTCGAATCCCATTCATCACGAGACCGCTGCGGCCATTTTCAGGACCCTTTACGAAAAAGGTGAATTCGTCGAAAAGACTTCCCTGCAGTACTTTGATGAAGACAACCAGGTCTTCCTTGCCGACCGTTACATTACGGGCACCTGTCCCCGTTGTGACTTCCCGAATGCTTACGGTGATCAGTGCGAAAGCTGTGGTACATCACTCAGTCCCGATGACCTGATCCAACCTCGTTCGGCCATCAGCGGCAAGCCTCCCGTGAAAAAAGAGACCAAACACTGGTACCTGCCGCTGGATAAGTACGAAGCCTGGCTGAAACGCTGGATACTGGAAGAACACAAAGATGACTGGAAGCCCAATGTCTACGGGCAGTGTAAATCCTGGCTCGATCACGGATTGCAGCCCCGGGCGGTGACCCGTGACCTGGACTGGGGCGTCGACGTACCCCTCCCGGAAACGGAAGGTAAGGTGCTTTATGTCTGGTTCGATGCCCCCATCGGTTATATCTCTGCCACGCGTGAATGGGCACAGCAGCATAACGCGGATTGGGAAATATGGTGGAAGGCAATGGATACGCGCCTCATCCATTTCATAGGCAAGGACAACATTGTGTTCCACTGCATCATCTTTCCTTCCATGCTGCATCACGAGGGAACATTCATCATTCCGGACAATGTACCCGCCTTTGAGTTCATGAACCTGGAAGGGGACAAGATCTCAACATCCCGTAACTGGGCCGTCTGGTTGCACGAATATTTGAAAGAATTCCCCGGAAAGCAGGATGTGTTGCGGTATGCCCTTACCACCAACGCTCCGGAAACCAAGGATAACGATTTCACCTGGAAGGATTTCCAGGCACGCAACAACAGCGAGCTGCTGGCGATCTTCGGTAATTTCATCAACCGCACGCTGGTGCTGACCGATAAGTTCTTTGGCAACCGGGTTCCTGAGGCAGGAGAAATGAGCGTGGTAGATCAACGGGTAGCGGCAGAGGTAAGCAAGTTTCCGGAACGGATCGGCCGCTTTTTGGAGAACTTCCGTTTCAGGGACTCCCTCAGCGAACTGATGAACCTGGCGCGCCTCGGCAATAAGTACCTGACGGATTCAGAGCCCTGGAAGCTGATAAAGACCGACGAAGCCCGCGTTGGGACCATCCTTAATGTTTCGCTGCAGCTGTGTGCCAACCTGACTGTTTTGTGTGAACCTTTTCTTCCCTTTACTGCTGTGAGGATCAGGCAGATGATGAACCTTCCGGCCATGCGTTGGAACGATGCCGGCAGGATGGATATTCTGAAACCGGGTCATCAGCTGAACCGCTCATTCTATCTGTTTGAGAAAATTGAGGACAATGTCGTCGAAGCACAGGTGAAGAAGCTTCAGGAAACCAAGGTGAGCAATGAAGCTAAAAAACCGGATGCAAAGCCTCAAAAGCCGCAGATCACCTATGATGATTTCGCCAAAATCGACATCCGGCTGGGCACCATCCTGGAGGCCAAAAAAGTGCCGCAGGCCGATAAGCTGCTAGAGCTCAGGATTGATACCGGAATTGACCAGCGTACGGTGGTGGCAGGCATTGCCACGCATTTCAGCCCGGAAGCGATCATCGGAAAGCAGGTGTGTTTCCTGGTCAACCTGGAGCCGCGCAAGCTGAGGGGGCTTACCTCTGAGGGTATGATCCTCATGGCGGAAGGCCCCGACGGCAAGCTGGCGTTTCTGATCCCTTCTCCCTCTTTGCCTGATGGAAGCGATATAAAATAAATAATCGTCAATGGTAATTCAAAAAAAAGAGGCTGGCCCGTATGCACGAGCCAGCCTCTTTTGGTTCTTTTCCGCGGTTATCTACTCATAACTCCTGTTTGGTCTTCTGTTAAAACCGCCACCACCACGGTTGCCACCGTTAGGGTTCTCGGTACGGGGTCTCGCCTCGTTAACGACCAGTGTTTTGCCCATGAAATCATAGCCGTTGAGTGATTCAATGGCTTCGTGGGCCTCTGTATCGTCACTCATCTCTACGAACCCGAAGCCTCTGCTTCTCTGGGTCACTTTGTCCATAATGATCTTGGCGGATGTGACTTCGCCATACTGTTCGAATAACTCCCGAAGGTCATTATCCTTGGCCTTGAATGGGATGTTTGCAATGTAAATGTTCATTGAAAAAACTGTTAAAAATTAAACCTCTGACCTTTTAGTCAGCTTAAAAATCGGGCAAATGTAATATAAAAATTGACAAATTACATAAAGAATGAAGTTTTATTATCGTGAAAGTGTAATTATCTTTACCCTTCCCCTTCAATGGGAGGGATGGGAACGAAAGAAATTGCTATTTTAGTAGTTCTATTTCAAGATGATCATGGAAGAGAGCAAATCAGGGCCGGTTTGGCGGACAGAGCTCAGTCCGCTGGATTTCCTTCACCGGAGTGCGTTTATTTTCCCTGAAAAAATCGCCATTGTTCATGGTGACCGAACGTACACCTATCGTCAGTTTGAAGAGCGTGTGCATCGCCTGGCCAGTGCATTGCAGAAGTCGGGCCTGGTGAAGGATGACAAAGTCGCATTTCTTTGTCCCAATACGCCTGCGATGCTGGAGGCGCATTACGGTGCACCCCTGGCAGGGGGTGTTTTGGTGACGATCAATACACGGCTGAATAAAGAGGAGATCCGATACATCCTGGAGCATTCGGACAGTCGTTTTTTATTCGTGGATTCCGAGTTCCATAGCCTGGTATCCGACCTGGACCTGTCGGATTTGACCATTGTCCGGGTGGACGACAGCGGCCTGGAGGAAGATCCCTATGAACAATTTCTGGCCGGCGGATCGCCCGAACCGCTGAAAAATTCCGTTGAGCACGAAGATCAGCCGATTTCCATCAATTACACATCAGGGACGACCGGTAAACCCAAAGGTGTGATCTTTTCCCACCGGAGTACGTATCTGAATGCCTTAGGGGAGGTGATCGAAACAGGTTTGACTCTCGATACGGTCTATTTATGGACACTTCCGCTGTTCCACTGCAACGGCTGGTGCTTTTCCTGGGCCGTGACAGCTGTTGGAGGTACGCACGTATGCCTGCGCAAGACCGATCCCGGACTGATCTGGGCGTTAATCCAAAAAGAAGGAGTGACCCATTTCAACGGTGCCCCTACCTTACATACCATGCTGGTGAATCATCCCGGTGCCTGTCGCATTGATCATCCTGTTACGGTCACCGTAGCAGGTGCTCCTCCTTCCCCGACCCTGCTGGAAAAACTCCGGTCGCTGAATTTAAGGCCCATTCACGTTTACGGGCTGACCGAAACGTATGGGCCCTACACGATCTGTGAATGGCACCGGGAATGGGATGAAGTATCCCTGGAAGAACAGGCCCGGTTGCGGGCACGGCAGGGTCAGGCCTACCTGACGGCCGACCTTGTCAGGGTAGTGGACTCCTATATGAAGGATGTGCCGCGTGACGGCAAAACCATTGGGGAAGTCGTGATGCGGGGAAACAATGTAATGCAGGGGTATTACAAGCAGCCGGAAGCCACCGCGGAGGTCTTTCGCGGAGGCTGGTTTCATTCAGGCGACCTGGCTGTGTGGCATCCCGATGGATACATCGAACTCCGCGACAGACTGAAAGATATCATTATTTCGGGTGGGGAGAACATATCCACCATTGAAGTGGAACAAACGGTGGTCCGCCATCCAGCGGTACTGGAATGCGCCGTGGTTGCCATCCCGGATGAAAAATGGGGCGAACGGCCCAAAGCATTTGTCACCCTCAAAAAAGGGGCATACGCTTCAGAGGAAGAGATCCTTGTTTTCTGCAAGGAACATATGGCGCATTATAAATGTCCCGCTGCCATCGAAATTTGTGACCTGCCCAAGACCGCCACAGGGAAGATACAGAAGTATATTCTGCGGGAGAAGGAATGGGCAATGTTGGGAAAACGAATTAATTAATTCGTTTTCCCGATTACCTTGATCTCCACCCTGCGGTTGGCTGCTTTTCCCTCTGCAGTCGTATTGCTGGCAACGGGTGAGCTTTCACCATATCCCCGGGCTGTCAGTTTGTTGGTAATTCCATTTTCGCTCAGCCAGCTCACCACCGCCTGGGCCCTTTCGCGGGAGAGCTGCAGGTTGTACTCATCCGTACCATCTGAATCGGTGTGACCGGCAATCTCAAGGTTCAGGCCAGGTCTTTCACGGATCACCGTTTCGAGCTGTTCCAGCACCTGGATGGATTCGGGAGTAAGCGTGGCCTTATCAACCTCGAAATGAATTCCATACAGGACCAGCAGACCTTTTTTATCGATTTCCTCTCCCATTTTGGCAATGGATTCATCCAGTTTTTGAATTGGGATAATGATCGATGGATCGTCTATATGTTCGTCATCATACATGTCATAAGGCACCGTTTTGCTGGCATAACCTGTTTTTGAGGCGGTCAGGATGGCCAGCCCTGCAGGAATGCCGGTCAGTAAAAAGTCCCCTGTCTTGTCTGTCAGGGTTTCGACAATGTTCGTGGCCGATACCAGCGCACTGCCGATCCCTTCTTTTGTGACCGCATCTACCACTTTCCCCTGTATCGTCTGCGTGAAAGCCATCTTTTTCGGATTGATCAGCAATTGAACAAAATCAATGGCAAATCCGTCACCTGCCCCTGTGGCGGGATCATCGATTTGGATCACCATCCGTCCTGTTTTCACCAGGTCCAGATCTTCAGGAAGGAGTTGCGCGGTGATCATTTTTCCGATGGGACCGGTCTGGTCAAGTGCATTGATCATGTTTTCAAGATAGGGAATACGCTGGCCATTGATGGTGACCTGGTAAACGGTTGCAAAGGAAGGGGACTGGAAATCATCCACGAACAAGCGGATCATCGCCGATTGCATTTCGACTCCGGACAGGGAATACTCCAGCGTGACCGGTTGAGGCTCATTGTCAGGACGGCTGGTGGAAGTCGTATAGCCATCGGCCCCTGTGGATGTTGCGAGCGAATAACCCGATACGACAAAGATTCTGTCAGTACCCGGGGGATCATCCGATTCGGCTTCCCAGGGATAATCATGTGCATCGGTATTCTTACCTGTGAACGGATTGAAATCCTCGGGCCAGCCAAATCCAAGGTTGTCAATGTCACCAACCCTGATGACCAGGTCGGCTTCGGGCTGATTTTTCAAAACGGAATAGGGATTGTCCCAGTCACCCGTACCCTGCGCATGCAAGGTGAAGCTGCATACCCAGAAACTGCATGCAAAAAGTAACATAAAGAGATTTTTCATCTTGATGGATTTTGGATTGAACAAAGCAAGCGATCTAGAGTGGGACAATATTACAAAAAAAGTCTGCTGATTGCAAGTGGGTATGCATTCTTTCCCTGAAAGGCCGATCTGATTCATTGATACTGGCAATACCTTACCCGATGGGATACCAAATCTTTTGGAATATTCTCCGGTGAGCATACAATTTTTAGTCAGATTACATATATTTGCCCATAGTTCCAAAATCTCAGCCATGAAATTTATTGCACTCATTTTCAGGGGCACGGTCATTTGTTGCCTCTTCGGTGTCATTCTGCTCCATCCGGCCTGCAGGAAGGAAGCGGTTAAAACGGCACCTCTGACGAAGGTTCAGGCAGTCAACGTCATTCAGACGACCGTTCCGATAAAAAGTGAATTTGTGGGGCAAACCTATGGGTATAAGGATATTCCGATCCGGGCAAGGGTGGATGGATTTCTGACAGGGCTTCATTTCCAGGAAGGAACGTTTGTCAGGCAGGGTCAGTTGCTGTACACCATTGATCCGGAACCTTTCAAGGCGTTGGAAGCGGAGGCCATGAGCGGTGTGGCCGAGGCCAATACCATGCTGGCCAAGGCTGAGAGCGACCTGAACAGGATCAGGCCCCTGGCGGAGATCAATGCCGTCAGCCAGAGCGACCTGGATGCTGCCGTGGCGCAGTACGGTGCTGCCAAAGCTTCTCTGGATGCCGCGGAGGCCAACCTGAGGTATGCCCGGATCAACCTGGGCTATACCAATATCTTTTCTCCCATCACAGGAGTCATTGGCAAGACCGAAGCAAAAACAGGTGAATATGTGGGCCGTCCTCCGAACCCCGTGGTGCTCAATACGGTATCCATCATTGACACGATCCTGGTCCAGTTTTCCATTACCGAATCTGATTACCTTCTGCTTGCCCGGAAAACCACTCAGAAGAAAGAACCGGACACGGTCACAACAGGTCCAAGGACGGTTCCTGTACCCGAACAGGACAGGATCCGACTGATCCTGTCCGACGGATCTGTTTTCCCTTTTTCCGGCAGGTTTGATTTTGTGAACAGGCAGGTGGATCCAACCACAGGAACACTGCTTATCCAGGTTTCGTTTCCCAATACTGACAACTTACTGCGCCCCGGTCAGTTTGCACGGGTGCAGATCGTGGTGGAGATGGTCGAAGACGGATTGGTGATCCCCCAGCGGAGCGTCAGGGAACTGCAGGGGCTTTATCAGGTCTTTGTCGTGAACGATACCAATGCGATTGAAGTGCGTCCTGTAAAACTGGCCGCAAAGGTCGGAAGCATGTTCCTTTTGTACTCAGGACTGTCGCCGAAGGACCGGATCGTGTTCGAGGGATTGAACCTGGTCCGTCCGGGGCAGAAGGTCGATCCTCAAATGGTGGAGGTACCCGCTGAATTGAAGAACTTCTAATCTCTAATCCCGAAATCAGATGGCAGAATTTTTTGTAAGACGGCCGATCGTTGCCATGGTCATCTCGATCTTTATCGTGATCCTTGGCGTGATTTCGATCCTGAGTTTACCGATTGCCCAGTATCCTGACATTACACCGCCGATGGTACAGGTGACGGCCTTCTATACAGGAGCCAGTTCAATGGACGTGGAACAGTCGGTGGCCACACCGCTGGAACAGGATATCAACGGCGTGGAGAACAGCATCTACATGCAGTCGATCAACACCAATGATGGTGCGATGACCATCCGGGTGTCCTTTGAGGTGGGAACCGATCCGGATATGAGCAATGTGCTGACACAGAACAGGGTTTCTTCCGCTACCCCGAAATTGCCGGATGAAGTAAAACGACTGGGGGTTTCCACCAAGAAAGCCCTTGCTTTCCCGGTTCTGCTGATTTCGCTGACATCACCGAATAAGACGTATGATAAGGTCTTCCTGAGTAATTTTACCAAGATCAATGTAGCAGATATCCTGGCACGCATCCCTGGAGCAGGCAGAGTCGATGTATTCGGAGTGGGTGATTACTCCATGCGGATTTGGATCAAACCTGACCGGATGGCCCAGATGGGGATTACGGTCAATGAGGTGATCAATGCCATCAAACAACAGAATGTAATTGTGGCCGGTGGTAAATTCGGCGGGGAACCTGCTCCTCCGGGCACAGATTTTACATATACTGTCCGTCTCAAGGACCGCTTGCAGACTGAGGAAGAATTCGGCAGCATCGTGGTGCGTCAGAGTGCGGAGGGATTTCAGGTCAGGCTGAAAGATCTTGCCCGCATCGAAATGGGTACGGAAAGTTACAAAATGTATGCCCGGCTTAACGGAGAGGATGCAGGCGTTCTTGCTATCTACCAGAGTCCCGGATCCAATGTGATGGACCTGGCTGCCCAGGTGAAGGCGACCATGGCTGATCTGGCAAAGGATTTTCCACAGGATCTGACATACGATGTATCCCTCGATACCACCCTGGCCATCTCCGAGGGGATCCATGAGATCATCAAGACCCTGTACGAAGCCCTTCTCCTGGTGATCCTTGTTGTGTTCATCTTCCTTCAGAACTGGAGGGCCATGCTGATCCCTATGCTTGCAGTTCCTGTATCACTTGTTGGAGCATTCATCATGTTCCCCCTGTTTGGATTTTCGATCAATACCTTATCACTGCTGGGGATCATTCTCGCCATCGGGATCGTGGTTGACGATGCTATCGTGGTAGTGGAGGCGGTGATGGTCAATATTGAGCATGGGATGACGCCCAGGGATGCTACGGTCAGAGCCATGAAACTAGTCACTGGTCCCATTGTCGCCACTACACTGGTTCTGGTGGCTGTCTTTATACCGGTGGCTGCCATCAGTGGGATCACCGGCAGCCTTTACCAGCAGTTCGCCATCACCATCGCCGTGTCGGTTGTCTTTTCCGCCCTGAACTCCCTTACCCTGAGCCCTGCCCTGAGTTCCCTCCTGCTGAAAAAACCAAAACCGGTAAAGGGCATCGTCGGTAAATTTTTTGGTGGATTTAACAAAGGATTCAACAAAGCCAACGAAAAATACACCAGTTTTGCCCATGTGGTGGCACGGAAGGCCACCCGCGGAGTGGTCTTTATCGTAATCTTTCTGTTTCTGGCAGGTGTACTGGGTAAAGTCATCCCCGGCGGATTCATTCCGGAAGAAGACATGGGCTATTTCTTTATCAATGCTCAGTTGCCGGAAGCAGCCTCTTTACAGCGTACCGACCAGGTGGCCCGGAAGATCGAAAAGATCCTTTCGGCCCATGATGAGGTGGAGTTTTCGACCAGCATTCCCGGTTACAGTATGCTCACCGGTGGCTTTTCAACCAACTCCGTATTCATTTTTGTTGCCTGCAAAGAGTGGGGTGAACGCGGAAAGGAGGGCCAGGTGTACAAGCTCATCCACAAACTGAACCGTGAATTTTCAACAACCATACAGGAAGCACCCAGCTTTGCCTTTGGTCCACCTGCCATACCGGGTCTGGGAAACGGTTCCGGTTTCAGTATCATGATCCAGGACAAGGGCAGCAGCAATACGCCACTGTACCTGGCCCAACAGACCCAGAAGTTCATTCAGGCTGCCCGCCAGCGGCCTGAGATCGGTTCGGCCTTCACCACTTATCAGGCCTCTACTCCCCAGCGCTACCTGGATGTGGACAGGGAAAAGGCCATGAAGATGGGCCTGAGCCTGAACGATGTGTACAATACCGTCAGCGCATTCCTGGGCGGAACCTATGTGAACGACTTCAACCGGTTCGGCCGTGTCTACAAGTCCTATCTCCAGGCAGAACCTGAATACAGGCTGACGGAAGAGGATATGGATCTGTTCTTTATCAAGAACAACGAGGGAAAGATGATCCCGCTCAGTTCTATCGCGACGGTGGAGAACATAAGCGGCCCTGAATTTACGTTCCGGTTCAATATGTACCGGGCTGCCGAGGTGACCGGCGGGCCGGCGCCCGGATACAGCTCGGCACAGGCCCTTGATGCGCTGGAAGAAGTGGCGGACCAGGTGCTGCCGGATGACGTGGGATATGCCTGGAATGCCATGTCGTTCCAGGAGAAAAAGGCCTCGGGAACGGCCGGAGTAATTTTCGTGTTCTCTCTGGTATTTGTATTCCTGATCCTATCTGCCCAGTATGAAAGCTGGTCGCTGCCATTCACTATCCTGCTTGGAACGCCCTTTGCCATTTTCGGCGCTTTCCTGGGAATATGGATCGCCCGCTTCAGCTCTGATTTTTATGTCCTGAATATCTTTGCCCAGGTCTCGCTCATCCTGCTGCTGGCCCTGGCTGCCAAAAATGCGATCCTGATCGTTGAATATGCCAAAGACAAGTTCGAAGAGGGATTGTCCCTCATGGAAGCGGCCATCGAAGGTGCCAAACTGCGTCTGCGTCCGATCCTTATGACATCCTTTGCTTTCATTCTGGGTGTGGTGCCCCTGATCACAGCCAGCGGTGCAGGCTCCCAGGCGCGCAACGTGATGGGTGTCGCCGTTTTTGCCGGCATGCTGATCGCCACCATACTCGGCGTGTTCATTTACCCCATGCTGTTCGTTCTCATCGGCAAACTGGGTGGATATGAAAAGAAGCGAGCCAGTAAACAGCTTCAATCTACCATCGTAAAAGAAAATGAATGATATGAAAAAACATAGTATTCACCTGACAGTGATCCTGCTGGCAACCATCCTGTCAGGATGCATGGTGGGGCCAAAGTATCAGAAGCCAATCGTTCAAACACCTGATCGTTTTACTTATTCCGATACCATTTTCCAGGATTCTGCCTTGAATCTGGAATGGTGGACCCTCTTTCAGGATCCTCAATTGGAGAAACTGATCCAGACGGCACTGGCCGAAAACAGGGATGTCAGGCTGGCAGTTGCCCGCATTGAGGAAGCTAAAGCGTCCATTGGCTATACCAGGGCCGATATGTGGCCGGTCATCGGGTATGAGGTGGATATCCAGGGCGGGAACCTGAGTCCGGTTCTTAGTTCCGGGAACACAGCCAACCATAACACCTGGTACGCAGCTCCCTTTCTGTCGTGGGAAATTGATTTCTGGGGGAAATACCGCAGCGCCACGGAAGCCGCCAGGGCAAACCTGCTGGCCACCGAGTACGGCTACCGGTCCGTGATGATCAGCCTGATCGCGGCAGTGACTTCTGCTTATTACCAGCTTCTCGATTTTGACAATCAGCTGGCCATCTCCCGCCAGACCCTTGAGTCGCGGAAAGAATCCACCTGGATCATTAACGAACGATTTAAAAAAGGGATTGTGCCGGAAATTGATTTGAATCAGGCTGAGATCCAGGAGAACATTGCTGCAGCCTATATACCGCAATATGAAAGGGCGGTGGCTCAAACCGAGCATGCCCTGTCGATCCTGCTGGGCCAGATGCCCGGAACCATTGACCGCGGATTGGATCTGAACAACCAGCCCATGCCGCCGGATATTCCTCCGGGCCTGCCTTCTGACCTGCTGGCACGCAGGCCGGATATTCTGTATTCTGAGCAGGCGCTGGTAGCACAGAATGCCTCGATCGGCGTGGCTCAGGCTGTTCGGTTCCCTTCTTTCAGCCTTACCGGATTGTTTGGAGCCGCCAGCCCTGAACTTACCTTTTCGGCTGTCAGTGCCGCCTGGTCGGTCAGCGGTGGCGTACTCGGACCGATCTTTAATTTCAATAAAAACAAACGGCGGGTCGAAATGGAAAGGCAACGCTACCAGCAGGCACTGATGGATTATGAACAGACCGTGCTGCAGGCATTCCGCGAGGTGGAAGATGGACTCATCGGTGTAAGTACCTACAGGACTGAACTGGAAGCGTTAAACAGGCAGAAAATGGCAGCCCAGAATGCGGCTCTGCTGTCACGGTCACGGTACGACGGGGGCGTGACAAGCTACCTGGAAGTGCTGGATTCGGAACGGACCCTTTTCAACACAGAGCTGAATGCATCACTGACCCTGCGGGAACTGCTCACTTCCTATGTAACGCTCTATAAAGCACTGGGGGGAGGCTGGATTTCTAAAGAAGAGAAAGAAGCAGACACTGCCAAACCCAGGACTGAATAAATTAAACTTTTAAATCGACAATTTATCAGGCTTTTTTTCTGAATAACCGGAGAATAAGCAGCAACAGAATGGAACCGGCTACGGCCAGCAGGATGCTTTTCCAGTCAAATCCCTTTACACTGCCAAGCCCAAGTAACGTCCCAATATAGCCACCAATCAAACCACCGGCAATCCCGATCAGAATGGTAATGATCAGTCCGCCCGGATCTTTGCCGGGCATGATGAATTTAGCGATAACCCCAGCGATCAGTCCAATGACAATCCAGGATAAAATTCCCATAAAAAACCTCCTTTTCTTATTGGTTAACGAAAAAATATATTACAAAATAAAGCATAATTCACGTAAAAAATTCATTTGCCATCGATATCCTCTGAACGGATTCTTTTTTCCTGCTTCTGATTCCATATCCAGAGCGCTTCCTTAAAGAGGACTTCTTCCACCGGAATATTTTTACGGGAGGATTTTTTCAGCACCAGATTGTACCAGGCGGAATCGTTCCGGATCACGTTCTCAGCCTCCCTGATAAAAGCCGCCCTCCCCGTCGTATCCATCATTTCGACAGGGATCTCCTGTGGTTTTTCAAAATGACTGAAACCACGGATCCCCTTTTTTGCCAGATCATAATCCGGATGCTTCAGCAGTTCTCTGAAGTTTCCGGAAGGATCTTGTCGCAGAAACGAATCCCAGTATGCTTCCCTTGACATGGATCCCCAGTGGATGGCTCCCGTGTAGTACTGATAGGTCTGAAATACATTGAGCGAAATGAAAGCTCCGATGACTATAAGGTAAAGCAGGCGGATGACAAATTTTTTTTGAAGAATCCATGCGGTGAAGGCCGTCAGCGGAAAGGCCAGCAATGCATAGGAGTCGATCATGGCCCGGATGCCGAATCCTGCTGCATACCACCAGCACCACCAGGAAAAGGTCACGTAGAGGAAGACCAGCCAGACACCCAAAATGGGGATGTAAAGCCTGCGATACTGTTTGAATGTTAAAAACATTCCCATGATGGAAAAGATCATCACGGGTGTGTAAACCAGCCAGCCATTGCGGTAACTGAATAATCCCTGAAAAATATGGGGATTGCTGAAGAAGAACCGCTCCTGGCCATAACCGTAATAGATCCACTGCCCGGTTGTCAGATGCCAGTAAAGAAACTGCGGCAACAGGATCAGAAAGGCGACCATCAGCATGAGGAGCAGGTGGATCCATTTCTTCAAAAGGAAGCTGATCCGTTCCCGGAATGCCGACCAGCCTCCGACTCCCCAGAGAATCACAAGTGGCATGAATACGATGTTGACAGGCCGCACCAGGATGATCAACCCTGCAATCAATCCCAGGGAACCCGCACGGATCAGGGCAGGTTCGGCATACCAGCGCATGATCACGTAAACAAGGCAGGCGATCAGGCTGAAACTGAAGGCATGCGACATCGGTGGCTCGATGACGGAATAAAAGTAAAGGTTCGTGGCCAGCCCGAGGATCAGGATCGTAACGGCCGTATAAGGCTCTGAATAATAGCGCAGAAGAGCCTTACGCAAAAACCATAATCCGGTGAACACATAAAACAGGCAGGAAAGGATCAGTGCGAATTTGTAGGGCGGGGAAAATCCGTCCGCCTCATATCCCAAAGGCCGGGCAAGTGCATGTGCTGAGAGAAAAAAAGGGGAATACAGCACCGACATTCCGATGGTCATTCTACCCACATACTTCCCGTTTTCCGAAGGATGTGCCCAGAAATGGTCACGGTATTCTTCGGGATTGCGGTGAGCGAACTCCATGGTGATGTCGTGGTGAACGAACACAGCGGGAAGATACTGGTAATAAGAAACGACATCCCCTGCAATGATTCTGCCTTCGATGCGCCAGAAGCCATACTCCAGGTTGGAGTAGAGCAGGATCAGAACGACCAGCCAGCAGGCCATCCCGGATAATCCCGCTTTACGGCTAATGGTATGTAAATATCCTTTTTTTAACATTTAAAATAATTATAATTAAGAGGTTGTATCATAAGTGTTTTATTTAACCACGAAGGTACACAAAGTATATCACGAAGGAACACTAAGTAATTTATTATCAGATATATATCTTTGTGTACCTTTGTGAAATCCTTTGTGTTCCTTTGTGGTTAAGAACCTATGATGCATCCTCTTATCAAAAGCTCCCCTTCAGGGAAACAATGAAATTCCTTCCTGCAGCTACGATCCCGGATGAATACGGCCGGTAGCGCTGGTCGGTCAGGTTCTCGATCCCTGCACTCACCATCAGGAAATTGGTGACCTGGTACATGGCCTTGATGTTGAGGGTGTACCAGGAAGGGCAGTACGGATTCCCGTCAGGATCCACCGCATACATATAGTCTTTGCCCTGTTCCTCCGGCGCCAGTTCATCATAGGGAATCTCACCGTTGTACACACCAGACAGGTCAGCAGTAAACCGTTCGTGTTTCCAGATCAGATTGGTGGAGCCGAACCAGGGGGCAGCATGCCGGAGAGGTCCCAAGGTTCCGTCGTCCAGTTCTTCTTCCCCCTTTTGATAGTTGAACTTTGACAGGATCTTGAAACCCTCCGGCAGCTTCAGTTCAACTCCTGCCTGAATGCCGTAAACATAGGCGTAAGCCGCGTTCTGCATCGCCTGAACCTGGCTCATCTCACCATCGTACAGAATGCTGTCCATGCCATTCAGTGTAAAATCCCGCCGGACGATGGCATCGTTCAGGTACGTGTAGTATCCGGTGATGTCCAGTTTCAGGATTTGCCCGAATAATTTCGTCAGGCTCAGTTCACCGTTCCAGGCGTATTCAGCTTTGAGATCCGGATTGGGTACTACAACGGAACCCGGTTCCGAGTCGAAGACCTTTCCCACATCATCAATGTTTGGCGTACGGAATCCGGTGCAAAGATTCAGGTTGACCTGCCAGGATTCACCGGGGATCCAGGCCATCCCCAGACTTCCCGTGAGTGCGCCGGTGTTGATGTCAAAGTCAGAGAAAGGCAGCGGGTAGAATGTTGTGTCGAAATCACCGCTGAGCATCACCTGGTTGTAACGCAAGCCGGCCTGCAGGGTAAGCTGAGTTAAGGGTTTGATACGGTAGTTCACATAACCGGCAAACGATTTCCAGTCGGAGGGGCTTGGATACCTCGCGGGACCAGGGATGCGGGTGCCTGTCGAGATGTCTTCGTCTTCCCCGACCGATTCCACGGTGTTGACCAATGCCTCCACGCCATAATACAATCCCTGTTTTTCTCCCAGCTCTTTTTCCAGATCAATGTTCAATGACCAGGCATTCACTTTTTCAGTACGGTGCCTGAGCTCAGTGTCACCGAAGTCGCGGTCGTGGCGGCTTTCCTCAAAATTTTGCCAGGCCAGTGTCATGTTGAGGTTATCGTAGATTCCGGTTTCCTGCCTGTTGGTTAAACCAAGCGTATGCATCATCCATTTCTGGGGACCATAATACCACTCCGCGGAACGAAGCTGCCCATTTTTTTCCCTGAGCAGCCGGTCATACCGGGAGTAATCAGAAGTGGTCGAAAAATGAAACCCATAATTGAAATTCCACCGGTCATTGGGCTGAAACCGGATCTTTTGCATGACATTGATCTGGTGGTAGCCCGAGGGCACCTGTACCAGCGAATCCGGATTGGTCAACTGAGTGTCCTTTCCGTCGATCGTTTTCACATAGGACTTTCTCAGGTAGTTGATCTCGGGGCCATGTCTGCCCATTTTTACGTCATCATAATCCGAATAGGTTCCACTGGTGACGAATGCCCATTTTTTCAAACCGATCGCAAAATCAAGGTGTCCGGTTTTTTCCATGTCGGCTGATGACCACCTGACCAACGCATTCCCTTTTACCAGCGGTTTGTCTTCTGTTGCAAGGGAGGGAGTCAGGGTGTAGAAACTCATCACTCCTCCGATGGCATCGCTTCCATAGATCAGGGAGCCAGGACCGTAGGCCACTTCGGTTTTTTCAATGGCCATGGGATCCAGAGAGATTATATTTTGCAGGTTGCCGCTCCGGAAAATAGCGGTATTCATTCTGACGCCGTCCACCACGATCAGCAGCCTGTTTGTGGAAAATCCCCTGATCATGGGGCTTCCCCCTCCGAGCTGGCTTTTCTGAACAAAAACCTCCCCGGTCGCCTGGAGCATGTCGGCAGCAGTTTGAGGATTCTGCAGGGCAACCTCTGTGGGCTTGATCATGGTGATCTTCTGTGGAACATCCCGTTTGCTCTGCTCCCAGCGTGTGGCAGAAATCACCACCTCATCCAGGGAGAAATCGGCCTGGTCAAGGTACAGCCTGAACTGCATCTTTTTCAGCTGATCATAGGAAAAGATCTCAGGGTTATATCCGAGCAACTGAATGAAAATGCTGTCTGCACCCTGAAGTTCGGAGATATTGACCCGGCCTTTGAAGTTCGTTATAACTGCCACCGTAGGATTATGGCGGTAAACAGCTACCATCTCCAGGGGCTGATGGGTCACCCTGTCTTTGATGATCAGTTCCTGAGCGAATACATGACAAATGATTATCTGCAGAACAAATAATGATATAACTATTTTCTTCATAGGAATAATGTCGACGGGAACATCAGAAGGAAAAAGAATACTATGGAAGCGGCGATCTTCACTTTTAGTGGCCAAAGGTAAGGATTATCTGATTTACCACAGAGGCTCACTGAGGGGATGGCCGGATTATTGATAAGCAGCTTTTTCCCATGACAATTTTTGCTATTTTCAATCAGAATATTATCTTTACATCCCACATCCAATGACACACTCCATGAGCATCCCAAAAATTCTGTGCGCAAGCCTGTCGGTTTTCATTCTTTGCCTGATGCTTCCCCTGTTCGCGTCAGGCCAGCAGAAACCCGATGAAAGCCTGTATATCCGTGAATATGATGATTTCATCAAAGTGAAAACGGAGTATATCCCGGATACAAAGAATCGTTTGTTCGAGTTCCGCAATGTAAGTGCGGAGACCTTGATCGTTGAGCTGACACCCTGCAAATACCGGCCCTACCTGAACGAGTTTGATCCGCTGCCTGATGAGCTGTTCACCAAGGAAGGGTATGATAATTACCTTGAGTTTGAGATGAAGCCGGGTGATATCCAGTGGCGGGAGTTTGTCATATCGCCGGTGAATGTGTGGAAGGTGAATGTTGAGGTGAGGCGAAAAAAGTAAAAAAAGAGCAAAAAGCAAATTTCAAAAATCAAAACGATTGATTAGATGAAGCGCTTAAGGTTGTTGAATTATCGTTTTCGGTTGACATTTTATCCGGCCTTATTCCTTTCCAATAAGATTAACTGGAGGTTTGGGAGGCCATACAAGTGCGCGGGAACGGATGCGGAAACCATTCGGCACCTGTTGCAGCCGGGGATGATCATCCTGTCGCATAAGGAATTTGAATTTACGAATCTATTCATCAAGGGTTACTGGAAACATTCAGCCATCATTATTGATAACGAGATCCTGATCGAGGCCACCAGCAAAGGCGTCGAACTGAAAAAGATTGACGATTTCATCACAGCAGTGGATGATTACGTCGTACTTCGTCCAACTTTTTGTGATGCCTCGCTCATGGAGGAAACATGCAGGTATGTCCGGAGAGTGGTTGGTTACCCGTACAATTACACTTTTCTGCATGGGAAAAAGGCTTTTTATTGTTCTCAGCTGATCTATTGGGCTTACATGCTTGCCTGCCGTCATTTACCACAGCGGCAGGTAATGAATCAGCAGTTGCGAGGTAAGATCCTCAATCCACAGGCTATTTTTGAATCGCGTGAAAGCTGGCAGACAGTCACTTGCTGGCAATCGGCTTCCAGGGACTGTTCCTGTAAAGATTCCCTTGAGGATATGTGCAGGCTGAAAAACGGTTCAGCTTAGACTGATTTTTCGATTGCCTATGCCAATCAGACCGAACGCGATCATGCCATGCTAAAAAAGGCAATAAGCGATGGAAAAATCGAAGCTGTATTCCAAGAAAAAAATAAATTCACATGAGCTGCAAAATGAAATTATTAGCCATCACTGGACGAGTAACACATCTGATTTTATGCATCGTAATTTTTTTGATTTTTATCCCTTCCCTTTCCACCGGGCAGGAGAGCAGCGACCTGGATCCTGAACTGGATGGAATTCAGATAAATACTGCGCCAGTGAAAGTGGATGGGAAAACACTGTTCTCCGTCCGCGGCAGCCCCTCTGTTCCTGCCGAACAGCGCGCAGCCAGTATCAGTAAACGAATCGAAAGAGCAGCAGCCAATGCTTCTGTTTCTTCCGATTCGGTGAAGATCATTGCCAGAGGGGATAAAGCGATGATCTATGCCGGAGAAGAAGTGATTATGAATGTTTACGATGCTGATGCCGCTGTGGAAGGGAGCACCCGGACCCTGCTTGCCGAAATCATCCAGCAAAAGGTAAAAGCTGCCATCGACTCCTTCAGGTACGAACGAAGCGGCCCTGCATTGAAAACTAAATTAATTAATGCACTGGTTGCCACAGCAATTTTGGTTGTTCTTATGATCGGATTACTGTGGTTGATAAGGCGAATAAGAACCATACTCGAAAAAAGGATACAATCGAAGATAAGCAGTGTGGAAAATATTTCTTTCCGTCTTATCCGGTCCCAGCAGCTTTGGAAGGCCTATTTTCTTTTCTTCAAGGCCTTTCGTATTGTTGTCATCATTCTCCTGATTGCCGGGTTCTTTCAGTATGTGCTTGGCCAGTTTCCCTGGACCAACAAAGTAGCCACCTACACCCTGGGATTATTTCTTGATCCGGTTATAAAACTGGGAAAAGGACTCCTGGGATTTTTACCCAGCCTGGCTTTTCTTATCGTTATTTACCTGGTAACACGTTACTTGCTCAAGTTGATCAAATTGCTCTTTGCTGGTATTCAGGAGGGCGGGATTTCAATGGCGAAGTTCGACCCGGATTGGGCCATACCTACATTTAAGATCTTAAGGCTGGTGATCATCATTTTTGCGCTGGTCATCGCCTATCCTTACATCCCCGGATCCAATACAAGTGCATTTAAAGGGATTTCCGTGTTTCTGGGCGTTCTGTTATCCCTGGGTTCGTCATCCTTCATCGCCAATATCATTGCCGGGTATTCGATGACCTACCGGGGGGCATTTAAAAAAGGGGACCGGATTCAGGTCGGAGATGTTATCGGTTTTGTGGAAGAACAAAAACTGATGGTTACCCGTGTGCGCACACACAAGAACGAAGATGTCGTGATCCCTAATTCCACTATGTTGAGCAGCAATATCGTGAATTACAGTAAAAGGGCGAAAGATATAGGATTGATCCTGCATACAACGGTTGGGATCGGATATGAAACACCCTGGCGCCAGGTGGATGCCATGCTGAAACTGGCTGCCGACCGGACGGAGGGACTCTTAAAGGAACCGCCACCCTTTGTCATTAAACAATCCCTGGGCGATTTTGCTGTTAACTATGAGATCAATGCCTATTGCGACGACGCCTCAAAGCTGCCAGTGCTGTATACACTGCTGCACCAGAACATCCTGGATGTATTCAACGAGAACAACGTCCAGATCATGACTCCGGCATACGAAGGAGATCCCGAAACACCGAAAGTAGTACCCAAAGAGCAGTGGTATGCACCGCTGGCAAATGAGAGGAGAGAGGAGAGAGGAGAGAGGAGAAATGAGAAATAATATCTCCATTTTCCTCTCTCCTTTCAATGATCATAGGTTTTCCAGCAGCCTTGCTTTTTTGGCATCAAACTCCTCCTGCGTAATGATCCCGGAATCAAGAAGTTCTTTTAATTGCTTTAAATCATTGACCAGCTTTGTTTTGTCTGCAGCTTCTGCTTTAAGGATCTCAAGAGATGCCTTAAGTTCGGTATTTTCTTCATGCAGGGCTGCGATGCTATCATTCAGAGATGTGCTGAGCCCTGAAAAAATGGATTCCCGGTGTGTTGCCAGAGAATCAATCAAAGCTTCCGCATTTGCCGGATCGAAATCATGAAGAATCACTTTTTTCTTTATTACGCTGTACATGGTGTCATATGCAATGCAGACTTTATTAATTGAATCATACACTGCAGAAAGCCCGGTAAGAGCTTCTTGAAGAGAGTCCCTGGCAGTTATGCACTTTGCATAATCCGTTTCAAGATCTTTTTTGCTTTGTGCCTGCGTAAAGGTTGTAGCAACCAACAGGAGAATGACGGAAAGAAATAGGGTTGTTTTCATTTTTTACATTTAGGTTTTATTATGGACTGGTTTGAATATCCTTGCAAATTTAGCTCGTCAGGAAGGCCTTGTAAATAGTACTTTGGTTCTATGGCAGGAATGCATTATATTTGAGCCGCTATTGCTCAGGCACGGTTATCTTTACATGATAACAGAATGGCTAACAAAGGAATAATATCACTCTTATTCATTTTCATCATCTTTTTTGATCTTTCTTTTGGTCATCCGAAACAGACTCTACCGAATAAGAATATCCTTGTTCTTTTTTCACTTGTTCCGACCACTCCGGCATACCGGGTCATTCTTGATGGAATACGGACTCAGCTTACCCGTGAATATGGTTATTCCTACGACCTGAATATTGAGTATCTCGAAACAGATCGTCATCCCAAAGATAACTATCCCCGGGAAAGATTTAACATCTACAATGATAAGTACAAAAATGCGGACCTGGATCTGGTCATCTGTGTTGGGATTGATATTGTGAGCACATTAAAGAATTATGCAGACAATCATCTTCTCAGCCTCCCCAACATATCCATTGATCTTGATTTTTCCGCGTATGGTATTTCAACCGAAATTTCCCTGAACGAACAAACTGTTGAGATACCTTTAAAATTACATGCTGAGAAGACCATAGCCACTGCCTTGGGGCTCTTTCCGGACACAAAATCCATCTTTATTTTCTGTGGGATTTCGAATGGCGACCAGTTATATTGCGCCATGTCGAAAAAAGCAGCAAATCTTATTGACAGCCATAAAGAGATCACTTTTATTACAGATACCACGATGAATGATGCTCTTAGAATCGCCAGTCAACTTCCGGATAGCAGTCTTGTGATCATTTCCTCTTTTACAACTGACAACAAACAGGTTCCATATAATAATCCTGAATCGGTACGATTGATAAGCAAGGCAGCCACTGCACCTGTGTTTACTTACACAGATACAGGATTTGGTGAAGGGTCCATTGGCGGCTATATGATTAATTTTGGCAGAGCCGGATTGCTTGCAGGAGAAATTGCAATCAAATTATTAAAGGGAGTTGAGCCAAACGCAATACAGGTATCAGAGAAAGATTATTATGATTATCGTTTTGACTGGAGACAGATTGAACGATGGAAGATTGCTGATTCAAGACGGATACCGGAGGGAAGTACAATTCTATACCGGGAGGTCAGGGTGTTCGACAAATATAAATGGTTCATCCTTGGCGGCATACTCTTTCTGGTATTTCAAACCCTGTTGATTCTAAATCTTGTAGGGTTGTACAGAAGGCAAAAGGTGATGACACAGCAGATCATCGAATCTGAAAATAAATACAGAGAGCTGATCCGGGAAGACAGGGTTTTAAGGACCGGTCAGTTAATGGCTTCTCTTTCACACGAGCTGAATCAGCCCCTGACGGCCATTTTAAGCACGGCACAGGCGGGGATCCGGTTCATTGATTCCAACAAGGCAACTCCTGAATTAATGAAAGAGCTTCTTGAAAATATCGTGGAGGATGATAAAAGGACGGCGAGTATATTGAGCAGTATCCGGGGGATGATGAAACTTGAAAAGAGAGAGAAAGAAAAAGTCAACTTAAATGAAATGATCGACGAACTCATCCTTATTTATTCAGGCGAAGCGGTTAAACGTAATATTAAATTGGATGCCAGCCTGAACCCTGAACCGGTTAATATTGTGGCCGACCGGACCCAGATCCAGCAGGTGATCATGAATTTCATCTTAAATGCTTTTCAGGCGATGGATAAGGTCAGTCAACATGACAGGACCGTATCAATTACAGAATTAACAGATAATGAATATGTAACTGTTTCGGTGAGGGATAAGGGCAGGGGGATCGAGGATGCAATCATGGATAAAATTTTCAAACCTTTTGTGACCACCAGGAAGGAGGGTACCGGGATCGGTCTGGCGATCAGTCATTCGATCATTGAAGACCACCAGGGAGAGATCTGGGCCGAAAATATGCCTGACGGAGGCGCGAAATTTTCTTTCAGGCTGAAAACAATTTAGGATGAAGGATGAAGAATGAAGGATGATAACTCCAGCATATTCATTATAGACGATGATGAACCCATCCGGCGCAGCATTTCGTTGCTTCTGAATGCTTCGGGCTATGCCACGGAATCCTTCGCCGGCGTAGAAGAATTTTTGGAAACCGTGGATTACAGCGGGGCCGGATGTATCCTGCTGGACATATTTCTTGAGGGGAAATCGGGACTGGAGCTGCAGGAGGAAATAAAAAGCAAATTTCAATGCCTTCCCATCATTTATATCACCGGCATGGGCGATGTGCCCATGAGTGTCCAGGCATTAAAAAAGGGTGCTGTAAATTTTCTTCAAAAACCCATCGATGAGAGGCAGTTGCTGGATACCATTGAGGAAGCATTACATTTAAGTCATCAGATGGTAATGGAACAAAAAGAAACATCCCGGATCAGATCACTGATCGGCAATCTAACTCCAAGAGAGTATGAAATTTTCAAATACCTCATCACCGGGATGCTGAACAAACAGATCGCGGCAGAGTTGAACATCACCGAGCATACCGTCAAGCTTCATCGCGGGAAGATAACGGAAAAGCTGGGCGTTAAGTCTGTTGCCGAAATTGTTCAAATGGCCGGAAAATTGAATCTCTTCTCCATATAGATAGGTGCACCTCTCCTCCTTCAGAGGATGTATCAAAATGCCTTTTTTAAACACAAAGGTACTCAAAGTACTTCACTAAGGAACACTAAGTTTTTGATAATCAATGATAATACTTTGTGTACCTTTGTGAAAACCTTCGTGTTCCTTTGTGGTTAAGTACATTTGATACAACCTCACGGGGGTTGAGATGTAATCCTTTTTATTCAGTCCCCTCCGCCTGTCTCTATAGAACCAAAGTACTATTTACAAGCCAATTCCCCCGGATTAATTTTGCAATACCTCAATCCCGGTCTTCTCTCCAGGTTGAAGAGGAGGTGTAAGGAGAGAGGTATAATCATGATCTATATCATTGATGATGATAAGTATGTGAGAAGGGGATTTGGGATGCTGCTTAAGTCAGCAGACCTGGAATGTAAGTGCTTTGGGAGTGCAGAAGATTTTCTGGAATCCTGTCAGCCGGTTGAACAGGACCTGCTGATCCTGGATATGCACATGCCAGGCATGGGTGGTTGTGATTTGCTGGAACACTTTATTAAAGAAGAAATCCATGTACCGGTAATTATCATAACAGCCTTTGATGAACCTGCCAGCCGTGAATGTGCAAAAAATTACGGAGCACTGGCGTACCTCCGGAAGCCGGTGGATGGTGAAGCATTGATAGATTTAATCAAGTATTCGGTCAATTCAGTGTAATATAAATCATTCAAATAATGAAAACATTCAGATTACTCATTATTGTACTGTTTGCTGCCATCCTTTCCTCCGTTTATGCTCAGGAAGAGGAAGAACGGAAGATCTTTGAGATTTATGGATTTGTGATGATGGATGCAGGTTATAACGCAAACCAGATCCATCCTGACTGGTTCGATGTGGTCCGTCCGAGCAAGTTGCCTTCCTATGCGGGAGAATACGGCACGAACGGCAATTTCTTTTTCAGTGTCCGGCAGACCCGGTTTGGCACCAAGGCCTGGATACCAACCAGGCTGGGGGATATAAAAACTATTTTCGAGTTTGAATTGTTCGGTACCGGGGTGGATGCCGGTCAGACCACCCTGCGTTTGCGCCATGCGTATGCCGAACTGGGCCATTTTGGCGTGGGGCAGTATTGGAGCCCGTTCATGGATATCGATGTATTTCCGAATACTGTTGAGTACTGGGGACCTAACGGCATGGTATTTTTCAGGAATATCCAGGTACGATGGATGCCTATCATGGGCGATACACGTCTCACATTCGCTCTTGAACGTCCCGGAGCCAGTGCTGACCAAGGAGTGTATTCCAATCGTATTGAGCTTGAAGGCGTTAGTTCTCATTTTCCGGTTCCTGACTTTTCTGCAGAGTACCGGTATGGAGGAAAATTTGGATATGTTGAGCTGGCGGGGATCCTTCGTTACATGGCCTGGAAAGATATGAATGATGATAAGCTTGATCTCACCGGTCATGCGATCGGATGGGGATTGAACCTCAGCTCAAACATTAAATTTAACAAGAGCCTTGTGGGCAGGTTCCAGGCAGTTTATGGCGAAGGCATTGAGAACTATATGAACGACGCGCCGGCCGATGTGGGGATCAAGAACAACTTTGACGATGAAGAACAACCTATCCTTGGTATTCCCTTACCGGTATTGGGAGTAGTTGCTTTCCTCGACCAGCAGTGGAATGATAAGTTCAGCAGTTCCCTCGGGTATTCGATGGTCGATATCAATAACACCGATGGCCAGAATGACTCTGAATATCACAGAGGCCATTACGCGCTGGCCAACCTGTTGTACTATCCCGTCCAGAATGCAATGATGGGTGTCGAGGCACAGTATGGTACACGTGAGAACAAGGATGGCTGGCAAACCAATATCTTCAAGGTCCAGTTCTCATTCAAATACAATTTTGGACATGCATGGTACAAAAAGCAGAAGATATGACCAAACCAAAGCGGATGCTTTTAATGTACCCCACCCCTGCACCCCTCCCCTGCCAGCAGGGGAGGGGACGGGGGAGGGGTAAATGGGTAAATTTCCCGGGGCTTGCCCGGGAATTAAGTTCCAGGGCTTGCCCTGGGGTTCATACCAGTGATTAGTAAAACTCCAAAATTTATTAAACATGAAAAATCATTTAGCTAAAACAGGTAGGATGATGGCCGTTACCATCGCTCTGTTAGTTTTTATTAAGCCATTCAGCATGCAGGCCCAGGATTTAACCAAAGATCAAATTCAAAAGGCTCTTGACGAGGCCTATGCGGAATTCAAGGATGTGAAGGATGGTAAGAATGCGGATTATATTAAAGAACTGGCCAATGTCGATCCCAACATTTTCGGCATTGCACTGGTTACAACGGATGGACAGGTTTACACGAAAGGGGATGTACAATCCATGGTCTCCATCCAGAGCGTTTCCAAAGTCTTTACCATGGCCAAGGTAATCGAGGAACAGGGGCATCAGGCAATTCAGGATAAAATTGGAGTCGACGCCACAGGAGAGGTTTTCAACTCAATCGAAGCTGTGGAGAGGATGAGAGGGAAAGAGATCAATCCATGCGTCAATCCGGGTGCCATCGCTGCAAGCAGCCTTATAAGCGGTGCTGATTCCGCTGCAAAGTGGAAAAACATTCTCCAGGTACACAGCGATTTTGCAGGGCGGAAAGTCGGATTGAATACGCCGGTCTATATCAGTGAAGCCGGGGATAACCTGCGAAACCAGGCAATCGCCCACCTGCTTCTTGCTTATGGCAGGATGTATTTCGATCCGGTGGAAGCCACGGATATTTACACCAAGCAGTGCGCCATCAACGTAAATGCAAAGGACCTGGCGACGATGGCTGCCACCCTGGCAAACGGCGGGGTCAATCCTGTCACTGGCAAAAAAGTGGTATCACCCGAGACGGTCATGTACACCCTGCCAGTGATGGCCACTGCCGGATTATATGACGATTCTGGGATATGGTTCTACAATTCCGGGCTGCCTGCCAAGAGTGGTGTCGGTGGAGGTTTATTGGCCGTTTGTCCCGGTAAATTTGGCATTGCCGTGGTTTCACCCCCGTTGGATGCGGCAGGAAACAGTGTGAAAGCACAGCTGGTGATAAAATATGTTGTGGAGAAGCTGAGAGCCAATCCGTACCTGATCCAACCGAAAATGTAAAAGAAACCTACATAAAGCTTGTGGTGAAGTGAATATATATCCTTTTAAAACGCCCAGCGGAGAGTCAATACTCCGGAATCCTCTCTGAAAAGGTAATTTTGTACAATAGACGTTTCATCTAAATGTAATTAAATAAAACACTATGAAAAAACATGCATTCTACTTGATTGGAATCATCTTCCTGATGGTCTCATGCTATCCGGAAGGTCCGGAGTACTACGAAGACCTCGATCTTGTATACACCAACTACACCGAATCCTTCGATTTTGCCAGCCAGGGCACCTACGCCATGCCGGATAAGATCGTGAAGATTACGGGTAACCTGCAAGAAGGAGAAACTCCGGAATTTGTCAAGGAGCCGTACAATACACAGATTTTGAACAAGATCGAAAGCAACATGACAGCCCTGGGCTGGACAAAAGCGGCAGATCCTGAAAACGCTGACCTGGCACTGATGCCAGCTGTCTGGACCAATACAACGGTGTATTACTGGTATGACTACTGGTGCTGGTACTACTACTATTATTGCGGCTGGGGATACTATTATCCGATGGTTTCCTCCTACACGACCGGCACTTTGGTGATGACCCTGGTGGCAAGCGGAG
>Ga0209096_1000157_pt1 | contig 98941 bp, 91 predicted proteins | sample AD_UKC034_MetaG_FD_184407 | JGI IMG/M metagenome (GOLD analysis project Ga0209096, IMG submission 184407) | Active sludge microbial communities of municipal wastewater-treating anaerobic digesters from USA - AD_UKC034_MetaG (SPAdes) (version 2) | ecosystem: Engineered > Bioreactor > Anaerobic >... | reverse complement strand
ACCGAAGTTGATCGCCTTCGCGTGACGGCGCATGTCTTTGGTCACCGCGTCGAGCGCGACGTTGTAAATTGCCGCGGCTGTGGTGGCGTGGATATCCTCGTCGGCGCGGAAGGCGGCGAGCATCCCCTTGTCTTGCGCCATGTGCGCCACGATGCGCAACTCGATCTGCGAGTAATCCACCGAGATCAGCCAGTTCCCCTTGGCGGCGACGAATCCATTGCGGACCCGCCGTCCCGTCTCGGTGCGAATCGGGATGTTCTGCAAGTTCGGGTTGTTCGAGGAGAGTCGCCCCGTTACCGCGCCGATCTGACTGTACGAAGTATGCACGCGATTCGTTTTTGGATTAATGGCGACGGGCAGCGCGTCCACGTACGTTGACTTGATCTTCGAGAGTTCGCGCTGTTCGAGAACCCAATCCACAACGGGATGTTTGCCGCTCAACTCATCCAGCACGCCCGCCGCCGTCGAGTAATGTCCGCTGGCGGTTTTGTTGTTTTTATCGGGCGGCTCGAGCGCGAGCGTTTTGAACAGCACATCCGAAAGTTGTTGCGTGGAATTGATGTTGAACGGCTTGCCGACAGAATCAAAAACTTTCTTTTCGATCTGCGAAAGCCGTTTGGTTAACTCCTTATCCATTTCTGCAAAAAATGGAAGATCGAGCGAGATGCCTGTCATTTCCATGTCCGCTAAAACAGGCGTGAGCGGCAGGTCAATTTCTTCGAGCAGTTTTTCGCCGTTCACGCGCTTGAGTTCTTTTTCTTCGAGCGGCATCAATCGCAACGTGGTTTCGGCGTCCGCCACCGCATACGGCGCAACGGATTCGATTGCCACATCCGCCATGCTGATCTGCTTCTTGCCCTTGCCGATCAACTCTTCGATGTGAGTCATCTCTTCGCCGAGTTTCACAAAGGCGAGATTCTTCAAGCCGAGACTGCGCGACGATGGGTCAACGATGAATTCGGCGAGCATCGTGTCGAAGGTGAGCGGCGAGACGGTGAGTCCGTGCTGGGCAAGGACGATGTAATCGTATTTCGCGTTGTGCGCCACTTTTCCGATTCTTGGATTCGTCATCGGCGCTTCGAGCGCGGCGATCACTTTCTTCAGCGGAAGATTTGTCCCCGCGTTGTGACCGATGGGGATGTAATATCCCTCGCCTTCCTTGATTGCCAGCGAGATGCCAACGATGTCTGCGCGCATTTCTTCGGTTGAAGTTGTTTCCGTGTCGAACGAAATAATCTTCGCCTTATTCAACGCTTTGACGAGATCGTCCAGTTTCTTCTCGGTGTCAACTATGTTGACCGTGACATTGGATTCCACTTTCACTGAAACCACCTGCGGCTCATTCGCAAACATGGACATCTGTCCGCCTGCTTTCACGCTCAGCGGAGCCGAAGTAGAGATCGAAGTCGAAGCGGAGGATGTTGGTTGCCCCGTCACCTTTTCAAGCGTCTTCAACAACGTGCGAAATTCCATCTCTTTGAAGAACGCTTCGATCGCAGGGACGTTTAAATCTTGCGCCTTCGCATGTTCCAAGTCGAGTTTAATGTTCAGATCGGTTTTGATCTGCGCGAGCGTATAACTGAGATACGCGTTCTCTTTGTTCGCCTCGAGTTTGGTCTTCCAGCGCGGCTCGATCTTGTCAATATTTTTGTAGATGCCGTCGAGCGTTTTATATTTTTCGAGTAACGCAATCGCGGTCTTTTCGCCCACGCCCGCCACGCCGGGGATGTTGTCCGATTTATCGCCGACAAGCGCTTTGTAGTCCACCACCTGTTTCGGCGGCACGCCTAATTTTTGAGTAACGTCTTCATCTTTGATGAACGTCTTGTCGTCCCCCGCGAGGTACACGGACGTGCGTTTGTTCACGAGTTGCAAGAGGTCGCGGTCACCGGTGACGATCTTGACGCCGAGTCCCTGCTCGGCGGCGATGCGTGCCACAGACCCAAGCACATCGTCCGCTTCGTAGCCTTCGAGTTCAAGGCGCGGGATGTTGAACGCATCCACCATCTCGCGGATGCGCTTGATCTGCGGACGAAGATCGTCGGGCATTTTGTCGCGTGTCCCTTTGTATTCAGGGAAAATTTCATCGCGGAACGTTTTGCCCACGTCGAACGCGACAGCGAGATACTCTGGCTTTTCCTGTTCGATGATGCGGAGGAGTTCGCGCGCGAATCCGTAAATCCCTGCGGTGGGTTCGCCTTTCGACGTTTGCCAGCGTTGACTCCCGCCAACAGCCGTCAATGCGAAATACATTCGATAAGCAAGCGCGTGTCCGTCAATGAGGTAGAGGGTGGGGGGCATGTTTCATTCCGTAAGTGGTAATTGGTAATTTGTAAATGGGGATTGGAGAATTAGAGAATTGGAGACTGGAGATTAGAGATTGGAGACTTGGCTTTTGTCGTTCCTTTGTTTATTCGCGCCATTTGTCAATTCGCGGCGTTCGCGTTGAGAATCTCGCAACTTGGTTCGACGCGTTGTGGCGCAGAGCAATCCCGAAGGGATGGGATGATTCTAGCGCCGGGGTACACAACACATAAAAAATCCCGAAGGGATGTGATGATTCTAGAATCGAAGCATGCGATACCCAAATCCCGAAGGCGTCGCGTGGCGCCGTGGCGACAGATGACATGGATTGTGTTCGATCCATGAAAAACAAAACGCAGAGTGATTATACTCTGCGCTTGTTATTTTTAGAACACAATTTCCAATAATCTTGCGGGCAGATTCGTGGAGATCAGCGAATCCTTGGCGGATCTGAATATCCCTGCCGGGTGCGGGTGTCTCGGATGTAATTCTTCACCAGCTGTGGCGGGTGCGGTTGCGTGCCGCCCATGATGAGATAGCCCGGCGCCCAAAAATCGCCGGAAGGGTTTTCCTTCTTCAAGCGTGGGAATTCGGTGAAGATCTTTTCCGATAACTGCTGGCGCATGATGCGCATGAGGTAACCGGGCGAACTCGAAGGCGGCACATTCACCACCCATTGCATATATTCCGGGCGCACGGCGAGATACTCTAAACGCCAGCCGAACGCAATGCAAATTTGCGGCAACCATTCCGAGAGACGGTCCGAAATATCGCCGGTTAAATAATGAGAACTGAAGCGCGGTAACAGTAGGCAGGCATACGGCAGGTTGTATAAACCGGGCGTAAGCGGCTCAAGCATTACGCGGCTCGCCACCTCAGTGATCGAGTGTGGGCGGGTCTCATCCAATTCGCCGGGCATAGGCTGGCGAATTGGAGTTTTCGGGCGCGGCATAGATTTTGAGGGCACGGTTGCGTTAAAAACGTGTTCCACTGTCTCTTCTATATTTTGATTCGACCCGGGCAATTCATCCACGCGCATGGCGGGCGAACTCTCGCGGCTGTACTGTCTCGACTTGATGGGGGTGGATGGGCGGGTTTCAAACGGAAGGTCTGTCGTGACCGGGTACACTTTTTGTTCGGGGGTTGGGGAAGGGACATCTGACAGGATATCTGCGATGGAGGGGATTTCTTCATCCGCCTCTTCATCCAGATATTGGGTCGGCGCATCGAACGTGGCGGCGGGCTGACTCGGCATGGGGGGCGCTTCCACAACCTCAGCCTCCGACAGCGCCAGCGAGTCTGCTAATTTGCCAGCCTGTGAGCGGATCGTGCTGAACGGCGTCTCGGCATCGAACACGAGGGCAAGCACCACATCGTCGGCGAGACGCGTGGCGTAGAGCATGTGTTCGGCGCGGGTGGCTTCGAGGCGGATGAAGCGCAACAGGTCGCTGCCTTTTTGCCCCTCCCAGCGGCGGGTGACGGTGAGGGCGATCTCGTTCGCGGCTTCTTGTGAAAGTCCGCCGGCGTATGCCCACATTGCGTTGCCTCGTGTGATGAGAGCGGCTTGCGCGGCCGATTCAAGCGTGAGACGCGTAAGGTGTTGCGCGGCTTTGGTCACATCCTGCAACCAGGGGAGGGCCGGGTCGCTCGTTAGCACGGGACGATTTTGAACGGGGCTTGAGATGGGGGTGGATTTTTCGTTGATCATGCTCAACACATCCGGTAGGTAGTAGGGCTTGCGGAGGAACGTCCACGGGCGGAGCGAATCCAGCGCGGGCGGGGTATCCTCGTCACAAAACAGAACCAGCTTTATGGTCGGTTTGAGCGCCCGTAGGGCAGTTCCAGCTTCGTGGATGGCGCGCTCTCCTAAGGCAAAGTCCAGAAAGGCAAGCGCGCAATTGTGCTCGTCTGCCCGCACGACGGCTTCGCCTCTTGTTTTGGCGAGGTGAAGGCGGCGCCCTTCCCGCTCCAGCCCCAATTGAAGCGCCTTTGCTAAGTTCGCATCGGCGGTGACGAGCAGGAGGTTTTTGGACATTACATCAAGAGTGTATCACGGTGATGGCGAGGCAGCAAGCGGGGCAAATGGGGGAGGTTTACGGTTTTGGAAAGCGAGCGGAGGGGTAGCGAAGTCTGCGCAAGAACGTCGTATGGCTCATACGCGTTCGCTCGTGAGTTGGCACACCGAGCCGAGGGCGTCTGTCATGAAGTAATCCCGCAAGGGGACAATGTCAGTGATCGGTGTGGATGTGTTGACGTGGGCGATTCTACCAACACGCTGATCTGTGTCTACTTGTATCCCTCCTTACGGCTGCTCCAACCCATGCGCGTGCAAGAAAGATTCATCATCCAAAATTTTCTTCGTACCGCTGTCTGCCACGATCAAGCCCTCGTCCATCACGATCGTGCGCGGGAAGAGTTCTTCTACCAGTTTCATATCATGGGTAGAGACCAGCATGGTGATCGGCAGGTCGCGCAATAAATTGATCAACGTCCGCCGCGCGCGCGGATCAAGCCCTGCGGATGGTTCATCTAAAATCAAGATACTCGGGTTCATCGAAAGGACGGTCGCAATCGCGATGCGTTTTTTCTCGCCCACGCTCAAATGATGCGACAAGCGGTCTCGATACGAAGACATGCGAACCGATTCGAGCGCGTTGTTTACGCGGCGGATCACTTCGTCTTCGGGCAATCCCATGTGAAGCGGACCGAACGCCACATCCTCGAACACGGTCGGCGAAAAAAGCTGGTCGTCGGGATTCTGAAAGACGAGTCCCACCTTCGCGCGGATGACAGACAAATTGTCGCGCGTGAGGCGCAGGTTTCCGATCTCGATGTCGCCGCGTCCGGTCAAGATCCCGTTGAGTTGCAGCATCAACGTTGACTTCCCCGCGCCGTTCGGTCCCACCAACGCAACCTTGTCGCCTTCGCACAACGTGAACGAAACGCCGCGCAACGCCGCATGACCATCGGGATACGAAAAATGCAGATCGCGCACTGAAACAATATCGGTCACAACGCCCTCCCCACAACCTGCATGATCGCAAGACAAACGAACGACAACAAAACGATCAACCAATCGCCCGCGTGAACCTGATGCGGATGGATCGTCATCAACTCGCCTTTGTATCCGCGCGAAAGCATCGCATTATAGACTCGGTCACTGCGCTCGTAACTCCGCAAAAATAATTGACCCGCCATATTCCCGGTGACGCGCGCCCGCCACAGCACGCTTCCTCCCGCCCCTCTGCCTGCCATCTGCGCCGAACGGGCTTCTCGCGCCCTCAGCAATCGCAAGACTTCATCTGCCAGCACAAAAAGATACCGATAGAGGAATGAAATGATCACGGTCAACACAGCCGGCACGCGCAAATGCCGAAGCGCATGGACGATCTTCGGGAACTCCGTCACCGCGACGAGCAGGATCGCCATCTGCACCGACAACCACGAGCGGATGACGATGCTCACGAATCGCAACAGTCCTGCGTCGGTGATGGTGAAATTCCACATCAAAAATTGGAACGAGGTTACCGGCTTGCCCGGGATGGAAAATAAAACGGTGATCGCCGCAAGCGCGAACGGCAGCGCAATGAACGAACGTCGGAAGGTGAACCCAAGCCCAAGCCCCGAAAAAAAACTCGCGGTCAACACGAACAGCCATGCCAGCGCGAACGCCGTCCACGCGCCATCGGGGAGCAGAGCGTTCGAGAGGATGAATCCAACCGTCACCACGACCTTGACGCGAGGGTCGAGGTCGTGGATGAGGCTGTGTCCGTGGTGATAACGGTCAAAGGCGTCGGAATGCATTCGATTTCAGATTTACGATTTTCGATTGACGATTTGCTCACTTGCCTATTTGCTCATTTGCCTATTTGCTCACTTGCGATTTCTTCTGCAACGACCTGCCAGTAAGAATGGAAAGTCCCAACACAACGAGCGCGCCGATGATGCCTGCCACGATCGTGGAAAGCGCTGTTTCGCCGAGGAAGGGAACAGTGTAATCGGGGATGATCTGATAAGGCGCAGACTGCCCATGGTGAAGAAAACCCATATTTTCTGCCACACGTTCAAGCCCATCGGGGAAGGCGGAGGCAAGCGGTGAAAGCAAAACGACCGCGAGTGAAAGCGCAATGCCCGGGAGCGCCCATCCGCGCCCGCCCTGCGCAGAAGCAGATGATTCATCCAAGAGGTCGGGGCGGGTCTGCATAATGAACGTCAACGCCGCAACGGTGATCAACGCTTCGCCGATCCCGATCAACGCGTGGACTCCCAGCATGGCGAGGGTCACAGTTTGCAGATCGCTCGTTCCGCTCAACCATAATTGAAGCGCGGTGGCGAGCGCGCCTGCCATCACCGAAAGCCAAGCCGCAACGCCAGCCACGGCAAGTTTTGTAGAACGGCTTGCATTCGAAACGCCGCGATACAAACCATATCCGATCGCCGAGGTGATCAAGCCCATGTTCAAAATGTTCGCGCCCATTACGATCAAGCCGCCATCTTGAAACAGCAACGCCTGCACGGCAATGACAGCGGTCATCACGAGCATCCCTGCCCATGGACCGAGTACGATCGCCGCCAGCGCGCCGCCGAGCAAGTGACCCGAGGTGCCGCCCGCAACAGGGAAGTTCAACATCTGCGCGGCGAAGATGAACGCCGCCATGATCCCCATCAACGGAACTTGTTTTTCGCCGAGCGATTTGTTGGTGCGCGAGACAGCCATTGCCAGTACGACTGCCGCGATCGCCCAACAGATCAGCGAAACAATAAAAGACAAGAATCCGTCGGGGATGTGAAGGGCTACAGGTGAGTAGTGCATGTTAATCTCCTCTTTTAGGTTTTCAGACACTCCGGGCACACTCCGAAGAAAGTCACATGACGATCAATACGTTTATACCCGCTGGTTGATTCCATTGTGCGATACATGCTTTCGAGCAGGTCGTGCTCCACTTGGATCTCGCCGCCACACACGCGGCAAACGATGTGGTGATGATCGTCGTCTGCCATTTCATACCGTAAACGTCCTTTACCCGCTTGAGTCGGACGCGCCAGCCCGTTCTTCGCAAGAAAATCTAATGTGCGATAGACGGTGGGCTCGGTAAGTGTCGGAAAATCTTTTTTCGCTTTTCGATACACATCGCGCGGCGAAAGATGCTTGCCTGAATGACACAGCGCGTGCAGAATCGCCATCCGTTGCGGAGTGATGCGGTAACCCAGCGAGCGAAGTTGAGGAGCGTAGGCTAAGCCACAGGACATATCGTTTCCTTATTGCAAGTTTTTACAATAACTTTAATGCTTAGTATACATGGCTACACTGATTCTTACATGTGAAAAAAATAGCGGACGTTCACAGACGTCCGCTAAGGAAATAGACGCGGTTGCTATAAGCCGAATTTTATTTATGGCTCCCAAAAGAATTGAGTCAGCGCGTAGATGTATGGCTTGCCGTTCACGTAATCGATGCCGATCACCCATGTATGCCAATCGAGGAAACCGAATTCCTCGGTACCGGGGAAGTGGAGCGCGTAAAAATTTCCATCGTATATCCAATTGGGTTGATAGGTTGCCCCGCCGTAACGGAGTTCATTGCAGTGTAACGTATAGATTCGCTGGAGGAACTTCTGTAACTCGGGCACAACTACCTCATGAAACGCGCCGATCACATTCTCGCCACTGGCGGGATGCGCTCCCCAATCCGCTTGATACGTTGATATGAATAGGAATTTTGCCTGCTCTTGGGAATAGGTCAATACGTTCCCAGTGCGGAAGAAACGGACATCCATGCCGGTGACCGGGTTTACGGGCAGACTCAATAACGATCCATCTTCATTCAGCATGGAGGACTTGAACGAATCGATAACCTCAATTACCTGCGGATCTGCGCAATACCTAGGATTAGTGGGAGCCAGTGTGGATGTCGAGATGGGCGTGTTACCCACGGGTAACGGGGTCGGCGATTCGGTGGAAATGAAAGTTTGCGTCGCGGTGATAAGAGGGAAGGGGGAGGACGTTACCGGCGGAAGCGGCGTAAAAGATGGCACAGCCGAGGCTGTAGGAGGAGCGGCAGGGATCGGCATACAAGCGCTCAACAACATTAAACATAAAAAGGCGGCAAATTTGAATTTCATTCTATACTCCTCATTCCGTCCCTAATCATACCCCGTTGGGGGTGTGTACCGCAAAGTTCACTTTGCGACTATAGGTTGAAAAAAACAGGCGATTGCAAGATAAATCTTGTTGTACTGCGTAAGGTGAGTTGCTTAACTATCTTCCCCAAATGCAACGACAACGATGTGTTGGTTCAATAACTGCGGCGTTGGCAACTTCCCCGGTACGATTTGCCCTAGCGAATAACCGCCGGCGATCGGCAGGTCTGACCCGAAAATTTCACGCAAGGCGGCAACCTCGGCGCCCGGATGAGATTTCAGCAACATCTCCCAGGCAAGATCAACCATCACAAAAGCGAAGACCGGCTTTACGCCATCCAGCGCTTTCAAGGCTTGTTGGGCGGCGGCGTGAGCGGCGTTCTCACACGAGACGCGACTACCGACCAGCAGATAGGCATCTGTGCCATCGCGTACGGGGGCATTCATGCGGAAACTTCCATCCGCTTCCACACGGATGGGGGAGCGGATCGTCATTTGGTCGCCTTGTTCCACGCCCAGCGGATACAGTCGTGCCAGGTGGCTGAGCGGTGGGAATGCCCAATCACGCGCAGGGTAGCCGAACAAGCGCGCATAGGTCTCGGAGGCGGGCTTGCCGTCTAATGTGCGCAACCAGAAGCCGCGCGAACGTGTCACGCGGAATTGCGCGCCGACCGGGTTCCACCCGTGTGCCGCGCCGATTCCCACGCGGAAGTTGCCGCGCAGGAACGCGGCAGTGAGCGCGCCGCCTCCAGTTTGCGGACCAGCCATCTGGTAGGAATGACCCGTATGCATATCCCCGGAAGAGAGCGCCCCCGCCAGCGGAAAGGTCACATTCGGGATCGCGTTGCACAATTGATCGGCATCGCCGTTGAAGCCATCGGCGAAAAAGAACAGGGCGCGGTAATCCTTGTGATCGATAACGGTTTTCATCAGTTTCGCGCCAGCCTCGCGCGCCGACTGGGCAAAGCCGGGGATCCAGTGCGTTTCGGCTTGCATATCACCCGCCATAAGCGCGATTACTACCGAGTTTGGGTGCGCGCCTTCATTTGTTATGCCAACGGGACTGCTCATGCCGATGATGGGCGTGTCGCCGAGCAAGCCTGAGATGCCGCTCACCACATCGCGCGCCTGATATTGATGTGATGCAAAAACCATGCCAAACGTGGGAGTGACGGGACCGAGTCGGTTCAACGCCTGATGGGTTGCCTGCAAACTGGCCTCGCGACCATTCAACGCGTGCGCCTGCCCAACCGCAAAATGTAACGTCATGTCTGTGAGATTCCTTCCGCGATCGGAACCGTGAAGTGGAACGTGGTTCCCTTCCTATATTCGCTTTCGAACCAGATGCGCCCGCCCTGCATTTCCACCAAACTTTTAGTAATGTTCAACCCCAGCCCGGTGCCCGGCGCTTCGCGCGCTTTCATGTCATCGGAACGGAAGAATCTTTGGAAGATTTTTACCTGATCTTCAGCGCTGATGCCGATACCGTTATCGCGTACCCACAGATGCGCCACACGCTTCGCGCCGGTATCGTCCCATTGATTGGTTGTCTCTTCCGCGCCAACCATGATTGTTCCGCCATCGGTAGTGTATTTATTCGCATTGCTGATCAGGTTGGTCATCACCTGTCCCACGCGGATGCGATCTGCCCAAACTTGCGGTAACTGAGGCGGGATGCTAACTTCAACTTCCTGATGTTTTTCCTCCACCTGGCGGCGCGTGGAGCGCAATACATCTTCCACTACTGCGGCAAGATTGACCGGCGTGAAATCAAGCTTCAATCGCCCGGCTTCGATCTTGGCATTATCGTTCAGGTCCGATACCAGCACCGACATGCGCTCGACATTCGAGCGGATCGTGCCAAGAAAGTTGGTCTGCATTTCGTTGATCTGACCCACCGTGCCAGAAGCGAGAAGTTCGGAATATCCTTTGATGGAGGTCATCGGGTTTTTAAGTTCGTGCGCCACGAGCGAAACAAATTCGCTTTTGGCTGTGTTCGCTTGCTGCACCTCGCCGTACAGTTGCGCATTGTAAATGGCGATGGCGGCATTGTCGCTCAGGCGGTTTAGAAAGTCTAGGTTGCCCTGCGAGTCGCTGGTACTTTCGAGCAGGATCAAACCGATGACACCGGCTTCGCGGCGAATCGGGACGATGATCTGGGTATGCGCGCCGGGGAAGATGCCGCGATGCCCGGTTCCCAGCAGGGACACCTGATTCGGCTGACCTTTATCGATCGCCTCCTTGACGGCGGGCAGTTCGAGTGTGGTGTAAGCAGTGTTGGCGTTGCTAAGCGCGTCTTCGTAGCCTTCCTGCGCGATAATGCGCAGTTCGTTCCCTTCCAACATGCCAATCAACCCTGCCTCGGCGTTTGAGCGCCGCATACCCCAGTCGAGGGTAATGTTCATGGCGCGATCCACATCGAGGCTGGCGTTTAGCTCGCGCACAATGCGACCCATGATCGAGAGTTCTTCCACGCGGGCAGAAAGTTCCTGGTCTGTGAGCGCGAGCAGGCGGGCGTTTTCAATGGCAACCGCCGCCTGACCCGCAAAAGCGGTGAGCAAGTTTTGATCATCTGCCACGAACGGAAGCCCGTCATTGCGGTTGATGACTTCGATCACGCCGAGAACGCGATCTTTGATGAGCATGGGTACCGCGAGCAGGGAGCGCGAGAGGTAGCCGGTTTGTTTATCGGCGGCATCGAAACGCATGGCAGAGCGTTGACCGTCGTTCTCGATGACCGGCACGCGGGTTTGCACGGCGCGTCCGACGATCCCTGCCCCGGCGGGAATACGTTGACCGAGCAGGTTGCCTGCCGCAGGTCCGACGGTGACGCGGAAGACGAGATCGCCGGTCTGTTCATCCATGAGGAACAGCGAGCCCGATTCGCAGTTCAAAATGCTGACGGCGTTATCGAGGATGTTTTGAAGCAACGGTTCCTGTTCGAGTGTGGAGGTGAGTTGCCGCGTAATTTCGTTCAAGGTGGAAAGCTGGCGGGCGCGTTCCTGTGTCTCTTCGAGCAGGCGCGCTTTGACGATGGCGCCTACAGTCTGGTCGGCGATGGCTTGCAGGAGTTCGAGCTGGGCGCGTGTGTAGGTGACGGTGGCGTCGCGGCTGGCTACGCTCAATGCGCCGATGGTTTCAGCGCCGGCGTTCAGCGGCACACCCATCCATGCGTAGACGCCGGGCGAGGCGGCGGTAATGTTGCGCGCCTGACATTCGCGCGAGTAGTCTTGTGTGAGGATGGTGGCGCCGCGGCGAATAATCTCTTGTCCTAAACCGAAACTGGGCGGCAGGGGTTTGTTTTCACGGTGGGGCGCTCGCTCGCGATCATCTACACAGAAGCCGTAATAAAAATAATTGGCCGATTTGTTGTACAGGGTGATGTGAAAATGCGTGGAGGGGAGGATCTGCGTTGCTTGCGCAAAGATCAACTCGAGCACATCGTCGAAGGTGAGGGTGATGTTCACGCCTTGCGAAACGCGGGTGAGGGCGTTCATCTCTTGCACGCGCCGCTCCAGGTCGAGAACGGTTTGCACGCGCGAAATGGCTAACGAAGCCTGATCGGCAAGGTTTTCGAGAAAGTCCAGATCGCGCGGCATGTAGGCATTGCCGGAAAGCGTATTGCCGAGCGCCAGCCACCCCACAGGTCTACCCTCGCCGGGTAACGCCACAAATAGTCGCGCGCCTAATATGGCAAGGCGGGAATCTTCACTTTTCAAATTGAGAGGTTCGTGGATCGAATCCAAGTAGAGTGGTATTTTTTCCGTTTGAAGATGGCGCACCAGCGGGCTGGCGGATGTAAAACGGATGTCGCTGGTGGGGCGGCTGTCGATACCGGGCAGGGCGGAATATTGATCGTTCAAAGAATCATAAATGTAAATGTGCAGGCGATCGGGAACAAGACTGCTGGCGATCTGTTCGCGTAGAACGCGCCCAATGGAATGCAAGTCCACTGCGCTGGTGAGTTCGTGGCTGAAGGTTCGCAATCGCTCTTCGTAGGCGCGTTGTCCGCGGAAGAAGGCGCTGTCTACCAGAGTTTGCAGGCGGGTGCGCGCCGGGTCGAGGAAAACGGCTACCATAAACACCAACCCGCCGATCAGAAACGGATTATCCGATGGCATTTGGTCGGTAAAGATCAACCCAATGCCGCTGACTAGTAAGCCGTACACTGCAATGACAAGACCGGTCAAGATGCTGTATACAATCCCTTGGCGGATCCAATAGTCGGTGCGTACGAGCCGATACCGCAGGATGACGAATCCGTTCACGAGCGGGAACGCGACCATGAACAGCAACAGGTAGGGGTTGAACGGCGTGTCGTTAAAGGATGATAATAACAGCCAAGAAACAACGGGAACGAACGCGAACAAGGAACCAATCAGGATGGTTCGTGCCTGACTCTTGACCACCGGCGAGACCGTCCAGAAGCCGCGGTAGGTGAGGTTGCCAAAGTAGAACAAAGCGGAGAAACCGGTGAACAAATAGATCTTTTGCCATGCGCCTACATACGCCATGGGGTTTACCGTATCGTACAGCGTCAAGAATGCCAGCAGGGATAGAACAACGGCAACGATATATCCGATGCTTCGCAAATAGGCGCGCCCGATCACCAAACGCGCTTCCTGTGGGAAGACCAGGCTGAGGTCGATCAGCGAGGCGCCGGCGAGGGCAACAGAGAGAGTCCACAGATGAGAAAATTCGTGCGTTGTATAGAGGTTGAACAGAGCGCCGATGGCAATGCCGAGGGAGGAGGAAAAAATGGAGAATGCGCGCCCGGCAGGTTCGTTGCGGCGGAAACCGAAGATCCACAAGCCGACGAAGAGAAATACGCCGCTGATCAACGCCGGTATGATGAAGTAGGCGAAGCGGTCGGCGGCGGGAAATGCCTGAAGGACGATATTGGCGGTTTTTGTTTCCCCTGCGGATGTTTTTATCAGGAGGACAACCGAATCCCCCGTCTGAAATGAGGCGAGATCGTCGCGGATATCTGTGGAGGATCTGACCGGCTTGCCATCCATCGCGATCAGTTGGTCGCCGAAGCCGAATCCCTGTTCGTAGAGCGCCCAGGGTTGTTGTTGGGTATTGTTTCTCCCCGTCCCGTTAAGGACAAGCGTGCTTTCGAAGAAGCCGCCAATGAAGGGTTGGTTCAGCCAGCGTACCGCGAAAATTATGGACAGAATGAACGCCACAACTGCCACGCCTTGGTAGAGCAGGACGACGGCTTGCAGGATACGATTGAATACCTGATTAGGGCTTTGAGTTTGGTTCATAAACGGACCGTTGTCAAAATTTTACTCCACCTCCCCCGGCTATCACTATGGTACTTTCATAACAAAGAGGAAAGGTGGTGTCCTCATTTTAATGGACTCACCTTACGCAGAAAAGGCTAACATGGCTTCCGTAATGCGACATTTTGTACTTTTCTAAATTAATCGGGCAATAAACCGCACCACTGTCCCCTGGCGGGGATAATAAAGACACGGAGACACAGAGAAAATCTATTAAAAACTCCGTGGCTCACGTATCCCGATGATTTTCGGGAGTGTCTCCGTGGTTCAAAATGAAGTGGAAGGATTGCTCGGTTTAATAGTTAATCTGCAACATGTCGCTCTTGCCCAAGAATTGCCTGAAACGCGAGACCGCCCAGTGTCTCGCGTTACGGTTGTTACCGCGTAAGGTGAGTTAATAGACCTCTTGCATAAGTGTCTCTTGCTCAGCCACAGGGTCCACAGAGACCTTTGAGAAATTCTCTTTTTCTCTGTGATCTCTGTGGCAAAATTGACTTTTGCAAGAGGTCAAATGAAAGAAAACGCCCCACAGGTTTGACCCTGCGGGGCGTTGGGTGTTGCTAAATATCCAGGTTTCGCACTGCTTTGGCGTGTGTCTGGATGAACTTGCGGCGGGGGTCTACCGCGTCGCCCATCAGCATATCGAAAGTGCGGTCGGCTTCGGCGGCATCGTCCACTGTCACGAGAAGCAGGGTGCGGTTCTCGGGGTTCATGGTGGTTTCCCACAGTTGAGCCGGGTTCATTTCGCCGAGACCTTTGTAGCGTTGCAGGTTTGCTTTATCGCCGATCTCTTTCAGCGCTTTGTCTTTTTCCTTGTCGCTGTACACGTATCTGACATTGTTTTTGTACGCGATGCGATACAGCGGGGGCTGGGCAATGTATAGATGCCCGTCATCGATCAGTTGCGGCATGTAGCGGAAGAAGAATGTAAGCAGAAGCGTGCGGATGTGCGAACCGTCCACGTCGGCGTCGGTCATGATGATCACGCGTCCATAGCGCAGACCTTCCAGATCGAAGTTATCGCCGATACCGGTGCCTAGCGCGGAAATCAAAGCCTTGATTTCATTGCTCGAAAGGATTTTGTCCAACCGGGCGCGCTCGGTGTTCATGATCTTTCCGCGCAGAGGCAGGATGGCTTGGAAGTGGCGATCGCGCCCCTGTTTGGCTGATCCGCCTGCGGAATCGCCTTCCACGATGTAGAGCTCGGTCTTCGACGAATCGCGTTCCGAACAGTCTGCCAGTTTGCCGGGCAGGGTGAGCGACTCAAGCGCGGACTTGCGGATGACGAGGTCGCGCGCCTTACGCGCCGCATCGCGCGCCCGCGCCGAGGTAAGACATTTCGCAACGATCGCTTTTGCGGCTTGCGGGTTTTCCTCGAGGAATGTGCCGAACGCATCGCCCACCACCTGTGTGACGTACGTCTGCACTTCGGGGTTCATCAATTTCACTTTGGTTTGCGACTCGAACTGCGGACCCGGGTGCTTGACCGAAACGATGGCGGTGAGTCCTTCGCGCGTGTCGTCGCCGGAGAAGTTCGGGTCGGCGTCTTTGAGTAAGCCGTTCTTGCGGGCATAATCGTTGATGACGCGCGTCAGCGAGGAGCGCAAGCCGGTCAGGTGCGTTCCGCCGTCGATGGTGTTGATCGTGTTCGCAAACGAATAGACCGATTCGGTGTACGCGTCTGTGTATTGGATGGCGGCTTCCACGCCGATGTTCTCGATCTCTTTTTCCACGTACACAACCGAGTGCAAGTTCTCGCGGTTACGGTTGAGATAACGCACAAATGAGGTGATGCCGCCCTCGAAGTAGAAGGTCATCTCGCGGTCGTTGCGTTCGTCCACGAAGCGGATGGTCACGCCGCGCGTGACGAACGCCATTTCGCGGAAGCGTTGCACGAGCGTATCGAAACGATAATCGATATCCTCGGTAAAGATCTGCTTATCGAATTTATAGGTTTGCTTGGTTCCGCTTTCTTCCTTCGATACTTTGCCGATCTGCTTGATGGCGCCTTGCGGCACGCCGCGTTTGTATTGTTGTTGCCAAAGCTTGCCATCGCGTTTGATCTCGGTGGTCATCCACTCTGAAAGCGCGTTGACCGCGCTTACGCCCACGCCGTGCAAACCGCCGGAGACTTTGTATCCGCCGCCGCCGAATTTGCCTCCCGCGCCGATGACGGTCATCACCACATCGACCGTTTCCATAGCCTTGCCCTTGGCGTCCTTTTTCGTTGGGTGCGGACCCACCGGGATACCGCGCCCGTTGTCTTCCACGGTCACACTGCTGTCGGCATGGATGCTGATGTTGATCGCGGTGCAGAACCCTGCCAGCGCCTCGTCGATGGCGTTATCCACCACCTCATAAACAAGGTGATGCAAGGCTTTGATATCGGTGCCGCCCACGTACATGCCCGGGCGCTTGCGCACATGCTCGATGCCCTCGAGCGCCTGGATCGACCCTACATCGTAGCCGGTGTCTTGTTTCTTTGCCACAAATACCTCCGAAATGTTACCGTTCCCTGTGGAACGGTGTCAGGATACTCAGTAGATCACGAAAAACCCCGCGTAGTTTGCGCTCTAGAGATAGAGACCGCCAAATACGCGTTTTCGTGAAGTGCTGATACTATAAAGAAGTCATGCCTGTTGCGTAGGCATGTTTTGTTTTTGCTGAAGTTGTTCCAGAACCACCTGCAACCACGCGTTGATATTGCGGTAGTATGCAAAGCTGGCAGAGAGAAGCATGGTGCTGATGAACGCATGACCGAAGATGCCGACCAGTTTCATCCAGGTATCGCTGGTGGGAACCCTCCACAGGAAGTTCAGCCCACTCGCGACAACGAACACTGTTAGTACGAACAAGCCGCTGGACGGCAGGGTGAAACGTGAGATACGCAGGCTGGAATACAGCGAATGGAACGCATTTTGCCGGCCGGCAAAAATTCCATGCGGAGTGAAGAACAGCGGCACGATCAGCCAGTAGGAAAGGAGCGCAAGGATAAACATGATGGCTGTGCTCAATACCGGGCTTAACAACCCAACCGCTCCAACGATCATCGAAACTGGCAGGAAGACGATGAAAAAAACGATGTTCAACACGATCGACAGCAAGACCGTTTGAACAAGCGCCCGCCCTATGCTAATTCCCGCTTCTTCCTTGCCAAGGGTGGTTATCGATACAAGGCGGAAGTATAGGCTTCCGCCCACCCAGCCGACGAGGATGAGGAGGCACGTCCAGCTGAACAGGCTGAAGATCGATCCCAATTGGATGACCGTCTGTGTCCCCAATGGGGTCGCCACGGTTAGATTCTCTGGGATGATAAATGAATCCAAACTGGAAATCCCGATTGGTAATGTTCGTAACCAGCTAAACCAGTTGATACGATTTATCGCTTCCACAAAATCGCTCAGCGCCTTGGTCTCGGCTTCGGGCAGGGGGCGGTCTTTGAACACCGCGAGCATGTTCGCCAACAGCGACGAATACACTTGTCCCGCGCTCAAGCGCGGACCCAGCCAGAGAAACACGTCAAAGACGATCGGCATGAAGATCAGCCATACGTGCGATGAAACTACATCAAAGCCGAGTCTTAAGGATTGGAACACACCGGGAACCGGGGGAAGTTTTTCCGCATTTTCCACGTTCATAAGCAATTGATTCTACCATACCGATTCACGCGCTGGCACGCTTCCACAGCACGGGTTAAAATGAAGAACATGAACGAACGCTCATACCTGCCCGATTCGAACCGTATCGGCGTGCTGACCTCCACCGTGTTGCTCGCGCTGGCGTTGGCGCGCATCATCCAATCGCCGGAGTTCGACCTCAACCTGCAACTGCCGGGTTTCTTCCTTTCCATCCCGCTCAATATTCCCATCATCATGAGCCTGCTCACCGCCGGACTCACCGCCACCGGCATGGACTGGCTCCTGCGCGGGCATCCCTCCCTCAACAGCAGATCCACGTATCAATGGTGGATTTTGCCCACACTAACAACGCTCGCCATCAGTATTCCCCTATCCCTGCTTCCCGATGGAACACCCTGGTGGATCGGCTTTGCCATAAGCGGGATTTTCCTCATCTTTGTTTTTATTGCCGAATACATTGTGGTAGACCCCGGCGCGCCATACTACACCACCGCCCTGGCGGGTCTGACCGCCATTTCATATACGCTATTTTTTATCCTCGCCGTCGCGTTGCGCTATGGCGACTTGCGGCTCTTTTTTACCCTGCCGGCGTTGTTCCTCTTTGCCGGGTTTGCCAGCCTGAGAATTTTTCACCTCCGCTTGGATGGGCGCTGGGAATATGCCTGGTCGCTGGGCATTGCATTTGTATGCGTGCAACTCGCCGCGGGGTTTCATTATTGGCCCATCTCGCCGATCCAATTCGGGTTGATGATGATCGGTCCCATGTATGGGCTGACGAATCTGGCGATCAACCTGCGCGATGAACTTCCTTCGCGCCGCGCCGCGCTCGAGCCCGCTATCGCCACCATGATCTGTTGGGGCTTGGCGGTCTTCATTCGGTGAGATAATTCGCGCGTGGACTCTTCCAATCGCCTCTTAATGAACCTACAACTGCCTCGCCCAGCGGATGCGCGGCTTCAGGGTCGGAGGCGGGCAGGTGATCGAGTCCGCGCTAAACTTGTGAAATAGAGAAACTCAAAAGATTGTTACGTGTTTTTTTGTTGTAGACTATGCCCGGAGGCAGTGAAATGCAAATTGCGCTCGATGTTGTTGCGGTACTTATCGGATATTTACTCGGTTCGATCCCTGTAGGGTTGATCCTTGTTAAATTGAAAACCGGCAAAGACTTGCGAGAGGTTGAAAGCGGGCGCACCGGCGGGACGAACGCATTCCGCGCGGCAGGGTTCGGGATCGGGTTTGCCACCGCGATCCTAGACATCGTCAAAGCCGCCGTTGCCGTGTGGGTGGCGCGTTTGATCACGCCCGATGCGAGTCTGGCGCATGTGCTGGCTGGTCTGGCGGCGATCCTTGGGCATAACTATTCGATCTTTCTCGCCGAGCGCGACGCCAACGGGCGTTTCCGATTACGCGGCGGGGCGGGGGCAATGCCAGCGTTGGGCGGCGCAGTAGGCTTGTGGAGTTGGACCTTCCCCATCGTGTTCGTGATCGGCGCGTTTGTGTTGTTCACGCTGGGCATGGCATCGGTGGCAACGCTGACGGTGGGACTGGGCATCATCGTGGTGTTCGCCGTGCGCGCCTCGATGGGCTTGATGCCGTGGGTCAACGTGCTCTACGGCTTGATCGCCGAGATATTGTTGATCTGGGCGTTGCGACCAAACATCCAAAAAATATTTGCCGGCAACGAGCGCGTCATCAGCATCAGCCTGGCTGGTTGGTTGCGCGCGCGCAAAGAAAAAGCCGCCGGCGCATCGCAGGACTCAAAGTAACCTGCGCCTGTTCTTACGGGGACATTTCATTACGCAGTTCGTACCGCAAAATTCATTTTGCGCCCGGGCATTGCATCCTTAGCGGCCGCGGCAAACAAGGGATTCTCTTTTACAAGATGAACCGGAGATTTTCATGATTCAGCCCCTCAAAGGAATTCGCATTCTTGATCTCACGCGCCTCTTGCCGGGTCCGTTCCTGACGCAACTGCTTGCCGACCTCGGCGCGGAGGTGATCAAAGTGGAGACGCCGACCGCGGGCGATTATGCGCGCCTGGCTCCCGCCGAAATGGGGCTGGGCGGCTTGTTCGAAATGATCAACCAGGGGAAGAAAAGCCTGGCGGTTAACTATCGTAACCCGCGCGGACGCGACGCGTTTTTGAAACTTGTGAAAACTGCCGATGTTGTGATCGAAGGGTTTCGTCCCGGCGTTGTTGAGCGATATAAGATCGGATACGAATCACTCAAAGCGATAAAACCTGATTTGATCTATTGTTCCCTCTCGGGGTATGGGCAGGAGGGTCCGCTAAGCCGACGCGCGGGACACGACCTGAACTATGCGGCGATCAGCGGCGCGCTGGCATTGAACGCGAAAGAGGGGCAGGCGCCGATTCCCTTCGGTGTGACCATTGCTGATTTAAGCGGCGCGATGCTGGCTGGGCTTGCCATTTTGAGCGCGGTGATCGGCAAGCAAACCACAGGCAATGGCGCGTATCTCGATATGGCATTGTTCGATGGGATGCTCGCATTGACAATTCCCCAGGCGGGCGCGGCATATTTTAGCGGCGTTCCATTTGCCGGAGGGACGCTCCCCTTGCAAGGAGGGCTGGCTTGCTACAACATCTATGAAACCGCGGATGGGAAGTTCCTAACCCTCGCCGCGCTTGAACCTCCATTCTGGAACGATTTCTGCCGGGTGACCGGCAGGGAGGATCTGGTGAAACGCCAATTCGATCGGGCGATCAAGGTTGAAGTGGAATCGATCTTCAAAGCAAAGCCGCTTGCCGAATGGCTGGAAGCATTTTCAAACACGGATGGGTGCGTCGAGCCGGTCTTGTCGTTTGAAGAGATGTTGGTGCATCCGCAGGTGAAGGCGCGGGGGTTTGTCCGCGAAGAGAACGGCAGGGCTGTGGGGTTGAATTCTCCGTTTGTATTCGCGCGAGGCGAAGAACGTCCGGTTCCGAAATTGGGTGGGCAGACGCGTGAGATCCTCGGAGAGTTTTTTTCGGCGGAAGAACTCGACGAATTGTCGGCAAGCGGGGTGATCGGAAAGTAGGAGGGGAGACTCGGCGAGTAATAAGTATGGCAATATTATGGACATTAACAAATAAATGCCCTAACCGTGTAGTTGGCGTTCTCTAACGCCCTACACGGATTACGAGATTATTTCATCAAAATTTAACCCTGGCGCGCTTCGCGGTAAACAACGCCCATATATGGTGGCAAAATGTTTCCGTGAAATACAAGATAAATCTTGCCATTTCGTCGGCTTTTGCGTGGGAAAGCGCAAAGTGAACTTTGCGGTACTATGTTTGTTAACTCATGGACTGGAGCAAGGCTTGCAAATTTCTGCGGTGCAGTTGTTCGGCAAGCCCGCCGAGGTAAACGCGGCTCTTGCCGCATGACTCGATGCTGATCTGTTCGATGAGTTCGTCGGCGTTCTTGCGCTTCGATGCGGATTTCACCGATCTTTTAATGGCTGTCAGATAGCCGATGTTTTCCTTGACCGCCGCGTCGATCTCGCCGCGCAGGATCACATCGCCGTGACCCTGCACGATGTTTTCCAACCCCATGCGCCCGATGTGTTTGATGGAGGTCATGATCTCGTCCACGTCGCCGTCGACGATGTAGGGGAGGGGCATAAAGGCATCCCCGGCGAAGAGGATGCGGTCTTCCTCCACCAGCACAGAGATGCCATCGCCGCTGTGACCGGGCGTCGTGGAGAGGATCAGGTTCTTCTTGCCGACGCGCAGGGTGAGTTCGCCGGTTTTAAAGGTCATGTGCGGCAGGGCGATCTTGACTTGTCGCATGGCGGGGTTTTGCCGTTTGGCGGCTTCGAGCGAGGGGATGCCGCGCTCTTCGAGCATGGCGCGACAGTGTTCGTGCGCGACGATGGTGGCGCCGGGGAAGAAGCAATTACCCCAGGCGTGATCGGCGTGATAGTGGGTGTTGATCACATAGCGGACGGGGACGTTCAATTCGCGCTCGATGAATTCGCGGATGCTCAGGGTTTCGTCGGGCAGGGCGAGGGTGTCGATCACCACCGCCCACTGCGGACCCGCGATCACACCCGCCGTCACTTGCGCGTACACTTCGCTTTGGAACCAAAATACATTTTCGGATACGCGTTCTCGATGCATTCAAAATCCTTGTGGGAAAATTTTTCCCATTGATAGCATAAATGGATGGAAATTTCAAGTTGTATAGACTGTTTTTGTAGCCTGCTTTGTAGTCTGGGGGTGATTAACATGTTAGATTGAAACCCAGAACGCGACCATTACTTCCGCCACATTATCGCTTTGGACGAACGTGGATTACTCCAGCAATACGCGCACGATCCGCGTCTTTCGCTTGAAAGTTCCCTTCAACGAAACGCAAGCCACGTGGAATATCCGCGCCGCAGGCTCGAACTGGCAGACCGCAGGCGCAAGCGGCACTAACGACCGCGAGAGCGCGGATATCGGCTCGGCGCAAATCCTCTCGAACGAACCGTTCAACACCGAAAAGCAGATCGCCCTTACGCCCGCCATGATCGAGGAGTTGGTCGAGGGAACGTTCACGAACAACGGCTTTCTCCTCGTCGCCGACACCGAACTCAACGACGGCTTCACCTATAAATCGTCGGATCATGCCACTTCATCGCAGAGACCGAAATTGGTAATTCAATATACCGTGCCCTCGGGCGGTCTCTCTCCGCGCGAGGGAGCCAGCCGGTTTTTGAGTAACAACTCGAAACCTCTCCAACAAAGCGGATTCCCCTCCACCTCTGTGCTGGATAATTTCAACCGCGCCAATGGCGCGATCGGCGGCAACTGGTCGGGACAGAATGATTCTTCGTTCGCCGTCTCCGCCAACCAATTGGCGGTCACCTCCAGCGGATTGGATTCGTTCGCCGCGTGGAGTCCCGCCTCGTTCGGCGCAGACCAGGAGGCATACCTGACCCTCTCGCAGATCTCCGCAAGCGGACTGGAACAGGGGCTGTTGCTCAAAACCGCTTCGGATGCATCTGCCGCGATCAAAGTGATTTATATGGCATCTTCCAACGCGGTCAGGGTATTCACCTACACCCCTGCGACGGGTTGGGTACAGAGGGGCGCGGATATTTCGGTCACGTTCAACAACGGTGACCAGTTCGGCGCGCGCGCCAAAGCCAACGGTGACGTGGAAGTGTACAAGAACGGCTCACTCCTCGGAACGGTCAGCGTGACCGCGTGGGCTCCCTACTCGGGCGGCGGTTACATCGGCTTGTGGTATTCCAACGCGAGCGGCGCCATCGTAGACGATTTCGGCGGCGGGAATGTCTCATCAAATCCGACCGCGACACCGACCAATATTCTTACACCTACCACGACAAATACACCCACCATTACCCCAACGGCATCGAACACGCCGACGATTACAAACACCGCCACGATCACAGATACGCCCACTCTCTCCCTGACGCCATCGGATACACCGATTCCCTCCGACACTCCGACTGTCACCTTCACCCCCACGCAGACATTCACTCCTTCCTTTACGCCAACATTGACAAACATCCCCACTTTCACCTCCACGCCCGGGCAACCTCCAACGGGACCTGTTACCATCATCTACGAATATGATGATCTGTATCGCCTGACTGAAGCCAACTATTCAAACGGCGATTACTATCACTACACCTACGATGCCGTCGGGAATCGTCTCTCGCAAACCACACAGTTTGCAGTGATCAGTTATCAGTATGATCTTGCCAATAGACTCAAATTTGTGGATTCCGTTGAATACTTCTGGGATAACAACGGCAACCTGCTCAACGATGGCGTGAACACATATGCCTACGATTCCGCTAATAGGCTGACTTCCTTCAATGGGACGAGTTCGTATGCTTACAATGGACTTGGCGATAGACTCAGTCAAACCGTGAACGGTAACACCACCAATTACACGCTCGATCTCAACGCTGGTCTAACTCAGGTACTGAACGATGGAACAAACACATACTTGTACGGACTTGGTAGAATCGCCCAAGTGAACACAACTACTGAGTATTTCCTCGGTGATGCGCTTGGCTCTGTCAGGCAACTGACTGATGCAAGCGGCGAGGTCACGCTGGCGAACGTGTACGAGCCTTACGGCGTCCTTGCGCAGACGGCGGGAAGCGCCCAAACCAGTTACGGATTCACGGGCGAGTCCACCGATCCCAGCGGGATGGTGTATCTGCGGGCGCGGTATTACAGTCCCAGCGATGGACGTTTCCTTACGCGCGATACGTGGATGGGGGAGTTCAACCGTCCGCTGTCGTTGAATCGGTGGAATTACGTTCACTCAAATCCGATCATGTTCACTGACCCGTCAGGGCATATCGATCTGAGTGAAGCGCAGGAAGCATTTGAAATCGTAGCGGAACTGAAATCAAAATATCAAGTTAGTATCATTCCTGATTGGGGCAACTTCGAGAAGGACACAAACAGACCAATTGGCTTGCTCCCTGTAACGCCTGCATTTCTAGAATTGGCAGGTTATGGCTGCGGTCTTTGGCATCCAGGCACATGGTCTTTGGAAGAATTACGGATAGTCAAGGCCGCAGTGATAAATTTAGACAATGCAATGAAACATCTATTTACCAATTACATAAAGGCGGTTACCATCCAGAAAGTTTGGTACACATGTGGAAGAGGTTGTACAAAATCAGGAAATTTAATTCAATTACTCAATAGCAATCGCTTGCCTCCCAAAAGTTCATCCAACAATTTTCTCACTACGTATACAAAGAAGTCCCAATCAGAAATAAATTTTGACCAATGGACTGTTGTTCATGAACTTGGGCATGTTTGGGATCAAAACAACAACTGGAATCTATCTGTAAGATTAGAGGATGCTACTGATGGGGATACTATGTCCCACAGTCCTTCAGATACAAACAACTGTACCATATATGACCCATACCACGAACTTCCTGGGTGCAATACTGCAGGGTATTGGTACGGTGGCATTCCGCCAGTAACGTCTAGCATAGGATTCAATCGTCGAGAAGATTTCGCCGAGTCTGTTGCCGCTTATGTGTTTCCGAACGAAGCATGGCACGAAATGCAAAAACAGTTAGAATTTTACAAAGCCAATGCGCGCGACGTTTACAGTCTATATTATGCACATTTATATTATGGTGAATTCAGAAATACGGAGCGTGGGGTATTCATTGAGAGTGAGATAGGAAAGTAGGTAAAGATGACCAGTTTGATGACGAAAAAATACTGGACTTTGTACATTATTATGATGTTATTGGTGATAGGGTGCAATGGTCAATTCGATGGAAGCTCGTCATCTACGGTCACTCCCGCCTTGGTTTTCGCTTTTGGAGACGGCGGTTTACTTTCCCGCGAACCATGTGGGCCTCCTTGCTTCTATGGAATTACGCCTGGCATTACAACCCAAATTGAAGTCTCACAAATTCTCGAAAATCTAGGAATTCTTGATAAATGCCAGTTCCTGGCATTGCCACCAATGAAGGATGAACAAGCATCTATTGATTGGCAATGTCAGGGAGGATTCGGCATAGAAATTGGAAAAGATACTCAGATTGTGAAATCTATCTATTTCAGAATTGAGGAACCAGTAGAGATTCAAAAGATCATAGAGATGTATGGCGACCCTGATGTAATAGAGGTGCTTGAGACGGGCTTCGTTGACGCTCCGAGCGTTTCTGCTACAGTATATTTTATGAAATCTAGAATGGTATTTCCTCTGCCTGAAGTAGAGGGATTCAACTATCCCATTTCACCAACGACACTTGTAAACCGTATAATGTACCGAGACGATCAATCTCTACAGCGAGAGATTGAACGCTGGTCGGATATAACAATGCCTTGGAATGGGTACGGCTCTTATGCGCCATGACGCATTATTAACTTAGTGATCGTAGTACCGCCTCTCCCAAAACGGAGTGAACTACACACTCGATCTCAATTCAGGTCTCACGCAAGTGTTGAACGATGGAACAAACCAATACATCTATGGACTTGGTAGAATCGCCCAAGTGAACACAACCACTGACTACTTCCTCACCGACGCCCTCGGCTCGGCGCGCCAACTCACCAACGGACAGGGACAAGTCACGCTGGCGAACGCGTACGATCCCTACGGCGTCCTTGCGCAGACGGCGGGCAGCGCCCAAACCAGTTACGGATTCACGGGCGAGCAGACCGATCCCAGCGGGATGGTGTACCTGCGGGCGAGGTATTACAGTTCTTATCTTCACCCCGATTGCGGATGCACAGCCGCGTGTTTCATGTGCGCCAGCACGCCCACGAATCCGTTTAAGCGTTGTTGCGAAACTGCCTCCTGGAGGTTCATCGGCAGGTAGAAATCGGCGGGGACGCTGAGAATCTCTCCCAGGGTGGAGCCATTCAACCCGTCGTGAAGAATCGATGCCAGTCCGCGCACAGTGGGCGATTGCGGCGGAATGTCGAAGTAAAAAAGGATCGTATCATCGGGCTGTTTCTCAGCGACCAGAAACACAGCGGTCATACATTCGGGCACTGTTTCCATACGGTCGCGTTGCTCTTTGTAGCGGTCAGGCAGGGGCGGGAAAGTTTCGGCATACCCGATCAGCGTTTCCAGTTTTTCCTCGCGCGTCATCGCAGAAAAATCGTTTACGATCTCTTGCAGTTTGTTTGGCAGTGACATCTTTCCTCGTCACGCAGGGCGCAAAGTTCGCTAAGTTTTTAAATTCTTTTCCTTCGTGTTCTTTGCGCCCTTTGTGTTTTTAAAGGTTTTATTTTTCGATCGGCGCGTCGACGAGATTGCCCCACTCCGTCCACGAGCCATCGTAGTTCTTCACGCGGGGATACCCCAGCAGGTATTTCAACACGAACCACGTCAGCGAAGAACGTTCGCCGATGCGACAATACGCGATGACCTCGCCGTCTGCTTTGATATTCTTCCCTTCATACAACGCGCGTAATTCGTCGGGCGTCTTAAACGTGCTGTCCGCTTCATTCACGGCGGTTGCCCACGGGATGCTGACCGCGCCGGGGATGTGTCCGCCGCGCGTGGCGCCCTCTTGCGGATAGTTCGGCATGTGCAGGAGTTCGCCGCTGTATTCTTTCGGCGAGCGGACGTCTACGAGCGGCTTCTTCTCATTCGATTGTTTCAACACCTCATCGCGGAAGGCGCGGATGGAGCGATCCGCTTCGCTCGCGCGGTAGGCTGTTTTCCCATAGGAGGGAATTTCCTTTACCAGCGGCCGGTTCTCCTTCTCCCATTTGAGGCGTCCGCCGTTCATGATCTTCACATTCTCGTGTCCGTAATACTGGAACAGCCAAAGCGCGTAGCACGCGAACCAATTGGATTTATCGCCATAAAAAACGACGGTGGTGTCGTTGGCAATGCCGAGGGTCGAAAGAGTTTCCTCGAACGTTTCCTTCGTGAGAAAGTCGCGGCGCAACGGATGTTGGAGCGTGCTGAACCAATCCACTTGAACGGCGCCGGGGATGTGCCCCACCGCGTACAACAACGGGTCTTCATCTGATTCAATAATGCGGACGTTCGCATCGTTCAGATGTTCGGCGACCCAATCGGTCTCCACAAGAAATTCGGGACGGGCGTATGACATGATGGTTTTCCTCTTTTTGGTATGGTCTATTTAAAATGAAAAGCAGTCAACTTAAACAAAAGGACAGCGAACAATTCCTGCGCGGCACAATGGGTGCGCGGGGGCGTTCACTGCCTGACGTAGTTGACTGCTTGCGGAAACGTCTGAGGCAGTGGTTACGAACCCCGCCATAGACACAAGCAATGTTGAAAATAATTCGTCGGTTTCATGCTGGCGGCTATTGTACGAATCTTGCCATGCTTGTCAAGTTAAATATTGAAGCTTGTACCGCAAAGTTCACTTTGCTTTTGCCTATTACAACAACGATGAATAGCGAGATACCGCATGACAAATTTCACCGAGCGCTCCGTCTGCGCTGCTTTGTGCCACGAAGGCACGATGTCGCGGAGAAATTAACCGCGAAGAATTTGTAACGCCAGGCGCTAAAACAAACTTCCCTGCTTCGGCGTATCTGCCTCATCCAGTCCATGCCAGCCGTACTTCTTCATATCCACTTTGTCGTTTACGAACACGACGCCTTCATCCTCCAAACGCTGACGCTGTCTCTCTGCGCCCGCGCGTTCGCTGATCTTTCCCTGCGAGTTGATGACGCGTTGCCACGGCACGTCATCGGGACAATTCGCCATCGCGCCTCCCACCCAACGCGGACCGAACGCCTTATACGCCTCGAACTCCACGCCGTTCGGCGGCGGCAACATCAACGCGATCTGCCCGTACGCCGCAACCTTCCCGCGCGGGATTTGCCGCACAAGAGTCCACACTTGTTCGTAATACGCTTGCTGGTTGGGAGGGGAGGTGAATCTCATGGTAAATAGTAATTGGTAATTGATGGTTTGAGGGCAAGAGAAAAGAGAATTGGAGAATTAGAGATTAGAGATTGGAGACTAGAGACTGGAGATTGCCTTGTCTACCTGTCTACTTGTTTACCTGTTTACCAATCTACTCATCCACTGATCACTCGATAACTGCTCACTGATCACTGCTCTCAAAACACCCACTCCCTCAACACATCCATCGCCTTGTAATTCGTCAGATCCAGTTGAAGCGGCGTGATCGAAACGTGACCGCTTGCCAGCGCGCCGACATCCGTCCCCTCTTCGTTGACTCCCGTTGGTTCCTCGCCGCCGATCCAATAATACGGACGCCCACGCGGGTCAATGCGTTTGTCGAGCGCGTCACGGTAGACGCGAAGTCCCTGCCGCGTAACGGTATATCCCTTGATCGAATCAAAACTCAAATACGGAATGTTCACATTCAACACCACGCCTTCAGCCAATCCCTGCTCGATCACTTTTTGAGTCACTACTCGTGCCGCCTGCGCCGCATGACTGTAATCGGTTTGAGTATTTGCGGGTTTGTCTTGCGAAGCCAGCGAGAATGCGATTCCCTTCACGCCTGTGATCACCGCCTCCATGGCGGCGGTCACCGTCCCTGAATACGTCACATCATGACCAATATTCGAGTAGGGATTGATTCCCGAAACGACCAGGTCAACTTTTTCTTCGAGAAAACCAAGTAATGGAAGCGCGACACAATCTGACGGCGCGCCATCAGACATGAACGCATGAGACCCGTCTGCCAGAGTCGTTTCGCGCACGCGCAATGGACGATCCAGCGTCTTCACATGTCCCGAAGCCGACCAGTTTTTGTCCGGCGCGAACACGGTCACTTTGCCGAGTTTGCGAATTTCTTGCGCGAGAGCCAATAACCCTGGCGCTTGAACGCCGTCATCGTTGGTTACGAGGATGTGCATAATTCTCCGTTTTCCGATTCGAGATTTACGATCGCCGATTGCTCGGCGATTATAACCCCCGCTGGCTGCGGAATACAAAAAGAGTATGATGCCGTCTCTAAGGAAGCCTTCGTCTCCCGATTTTAATGTGATAGCAAGCCAAAGGAGTTATTATGTTAATGGTGAAGCGCGAGTGAATCAGTTCAAGATTGGCAGGTGAAGAATGTTTAATAAGAAGTCTATTGCGGTCATACCTTTGGTTTGCGTGTTGGTCATGACAGGTTGCGCCTCTAAACCCGTTCCAACCGTTTTGCCTGAACCTACCGTCACGTCGATTCGGCAACAACCTACTTCTGAAGTTTTCATTGGGATACCCCCGATCCAAGATCCTCTCGTTCAATTCGAAAACGAAAGTGTGGAAGAATTCGTCGCGCGCATCGCCGCTAGGGACATTAGTTACAGCCGCACGGTCTTGATTATCCTCTCACAATTGGAGGTCAAAGGCACTGTGTCGTATGGGGTGCCATCGGGCAGGCAGGATGTGCAACAATGCTGGTTTTATGAGACCTACTCAAACCGGGCGTGTACAAACGAGGATTTGGAAAGATATTTTCAAGAACGCTCGATTCCCAAGATATTCTTTGCGTTCGTCTACTCTGATGGTTCCGAATCTCTATTCTTGGTCGAACATTATTATGGCGGGGATGAACACTACTTTACCGAATATTATCGCCTAATCTTGGAAACCAAAGATGGGCGATGGGTCGAAAAAAGCATACTTCCGCTCTATTGGTAAGTGAAATCCTGTATTTGTGAGTGTGTTGCAATAAAAACGTAGGACGAGATGCTTAGCGTATCTCGTCCTACGTTTTCATCCGATCACCGCCGCTTCCACCGATTGGATCGGTGGCAGGAAATCTGCCAGCATTTCCCAGTGATCGCCCGAATCGCGCGAGTACACCAATTGACCCGTGTTCGTGCCGATGTACACGCCAGCCTCCTCGAACGGATCGATTCCCATCGCTTCGCGTAAAACGTCCACGTAGGCGCGCTCAGGCAGACCCGTGGTAAGACGCGTCCACGAATCGCCCGCGTCGCGGCTGCGCCAGACGGCGAGTTGTCCATCCAGGCTGATGTGATATTCCTGACTTTCCTCCGGCACCGTGAAGATCGTGCGCGGATCGGTCGGATGCACGCCGATCGCAAAACCGAAAGGCGTCGGCAATTTGCCCTCGCCGATGTCAATCCAATCTTCGCCGAAATTATCACTGCGATACACTCCGCAATGATTCTGTTGATAGATCACATTCGGCGTTGCCGGATGCATCGTCATCTTATGCACACACTGACCAAACTCAGGATATTTGTCGGGCATAAAATCGGCGCGCACATTCTTGTTGTATGGTTTCCATGTTGCGCCGCCATCGTCGGTGCGATAACAACCCGCGGCAGAGACAGCGATGTACATGCGTTGGTCGTTCGTCGGATCGAGCAAAATTGTATGCAGAGTTAACCCGCCCGCGCCCGGGCCCCATTCGCCGCGTTGCGGATGATCGTACAGACTTTCATTCAACGTCCACGTTTCGCCGCGATCATTCGATTTGAACAACGAAGCGGGTTGCGCCCCGGCATACAACACATTCGGCTCGCTCGCGCGCCCGGGTTTGATATTCCACACTTTGATCATCTTCTCAGGTTTTTCTTTGATGCTTTCGCCTCCCTCGGAAAGAAACGCTTCGTCCATCGTGCTGGCTGGTCTGCCCGACTTCGACCCTCGCGACAGGGCAGGCGACTCCTTCGCTTGCGTCCACGTTTTGCCCAAGTCATCCGAGTGATGAGTGGTCGGACCATACACGAAGTGACTCGTCGCCGCGTGAAGCCGTTGATCGCGCGGATCCATCTGCATGTGCATCACATTCCAACCTTTGAACAGAATGTCGCTCATCTGCCACTGTCTGCGTTTTTCATCGCTTTCGAAAATAAACCCTCCCTTGGTCGTTCCAACCAATACCAGGACTCGTTTGCTCATGGGGGACTCCTTTTAAAACAGAAAAAATGTTCTAATTACATTGTATCACAATCCCGCCAGACCATAAGACCTATTGCGGTAAGATTTTTCTCGCGCTAAGATGATTACACAAAGGAGGATGAATGAGGAGAATAATAGGATACGCCGCCGTTTTCATTTTGATTTTCACTTCGTGTAATTTGCCTTCGGGGACACAAACGCCTCTCCCCCCATTGAAAACTGATACGCCGCCTGCGGACAATTCCACGCCTTCGGTCATCCCGATCGAAACCTTTCTAACCTACGCATTGCCGACCCCCACGCCAACCTTGCCCCTGAGGTTGGTGGTTGCCTCTCCAAAAGAGCAGATCGTGAATTGCCGTTTCGGTCCGAGCATTGCCTATTCGGTTGTGGGAGAACTCAGCCCAGGAAAATTTGCCGAAGTGATCGGCAAAAGCCCCGACCTTGCGTGGTGGCAGGTTCGTAACCCAAACAACCCGTCGACAACCTGCTGGCTTTCCTCCGATTTCACAGATACGGAGGGTAACATCGACGCGGTTCCAGTGGCGACAGCGCCTCAGGTCACTGTATCAGCCGTACTCGTGAGCATAGACCCGGGGGTGATGAACGTGGCGTGCGACTCGTTCCCCCGAGTCGTCACCATCACCGTGGAAATCGCGGCATACGGTCCATCCAATGTGGTTTGGATGTGGAAGGAGGAAAGCACGGGCGATACCTCCGAGGCGATGTCTGTCCAGTTTGAGGAGGGTGGCATAAAACGTGTGCAGGATTTTTATCAGGTGCGGAGCGCGCGAGATTATGCCCTGGTTGTCCAAACGCTTGAGCCGAATATTGTAACTACCCGGGAAACGTTCAAGGCTGTTTGCACGCCTTGATATTTCAACGAAATTGTGAAGCAATTCTGATGGGATTCCACTATAATGCTTCCTGCGTCTTTTCGCGCGAATCGATCTCATGAAAATAAAAAAGAAAACGGTTCAAGGGTCTATGCCGACGGCGCGTGATCGCGATCTGTTGCGCGTGTTGCCGGATACGCTTCTTGAAGTTTCTACAGACGGCGATGTGCTAGAGTTGATCCCTGCCCGTAATGCGCAACCGCCTTTTGTTAGGCTACACAGGGATGGAGGGAATCTCCGCGACTTTTTGCCGCCCCAAATTTGCTCAGCCGCCTTATCTGCCATCCGGCTCGTGTTGGATGGCAAACTGGTCCGCCCATTTGAATTTCAATTGCCCAGCGACTCGGAGCCTCGCGGATATGAAATGCGAATCACGGCTTGCTCCGAAACATCGGCGCTTCTGATTTTGCGGAATACGAGCTCATCTCAGCGTCTTGCGTATGATGACGAAAATTTGATCCATGAGTTAGAGGTCAAGAATCAAGAATCGGAAACCTTGCGCGAAAGTTTGGCGGGGATCGTCGGCTCGCTGGAATTTTTCGAGATTATCGAGAAGATCCTCGATCAAATTAAACGGGTTGTGCCATACGATAGCGCATCCATTTGGCGGATCGATGGGCGCGATCAAAAATTGATCGCGGGGCGGAATTTGCCTGCCGAGTTATTGATCGGGGGCTACACGTTTGAGATCGATGACGATAATGCCGTCCTTCCGATTTTGAGGGGCGATGTTTCTTATTTGTTGAAACTCGATGTGCAGAACCAAATGAAAGATTTTCAGATCCCGCCGCACAATTACATTCATTCATGGCTGGCGATACCGCTTAAAGCGCGCGGAGAAGTCTTTGGCGTGATCGCCCTGGATGGGCGCGAGAAGAATCAGTTTACACACCACCACGCCGATCTGGCGGTAATTTTTGCCGATCAAGTTGCCATCGTGCTTGAAAATTCCCGCTTATTTGCCGACTTGCAATCCGAATTATTGGAGCGTCAGCGCGCCGAGCAGGCGTTGATCGAGGAAGAACAGCGATATCGTCTTCTGTATGAAACTGCAAAAAAACAGGCGCAGGAACTCGCTCTGATCGGCAGGGTGCGAAATGCCATGGCGCAATCGATCGATCGACACGGGTTGCTCTTCAATGTTGTAGAATCGATCGCCGCATCGTTTGGGTACACACAGGTCAGCCTGTATTTGCTGAAAGACGAGATGTTGGTCATGCAACACCAGGTGGGGTATGAAACACCCTATACGACCATTGCCCTCGATGAAGGCGTGATCGGCAAGGTCGCGCGGACTGGCGTTCCCACTTTCCTTGAGGATGTTTCCACCAGCCCACTGTATCGGCAAGCGGTGGAAGGCGTTTTCTCTGAAATTTGCATCCCGCTATTTGATAAGGGAATCTTAGTTGGGATACTCAATGTAGAAAGCACGCAGGGGGTGAAATTAACGGAAGCCGATTTTAAATTGATCTCCACCTTGGGCGAGCATATCGGTATCGCTCTCGAAAATTCCCGCCTATTTTCCGATGTGCAAACCGAGTTAACCGAACGGACCCTTGCCGAAGTCAACCTTCGCCAGCGTGAATCAGTGCTCGAGGCGGTGATGTTTGCCGCAGAACAGTTTCTGACATCCGCCAATTGGAGGGAGGTCATCGAAGTCGTTTTACAACGTCTTGGCATGGCGATGAATACCACGCAAGCCTACTTGTTTGAAAACTTCACCGGTCCCGATGGCTTGGAACGGGCAATGTTGTTCCGCGAGTGGACCGCTCCAGGCTACCCAACCGCAACAGAGTATGAGCTATACGCCGAGGCGCATATCATCCAGGTTCTGCCGGGCAGCGCCAACGAATACCTGCAACGCGGCGAAGCCTATGCCGGTAATTTGAATACCTATTCGCCCGTTGACAAACTTCGACTTGAAGCCATCGGCATAAAAGCCCACGCGGAAGTTCCTCTCATGGTGGAAGGACGCTGGTGGGGAACGATCGGTTTCGATGTCTACGATAATGTGCGCGAATGGACGCATTTCGAGGTGGATGCCCTGCGAGTGGCGGCAAACTTATTAAGTAACGCCATCCGCCGCCAAAGGCATGAACAAGCCCTGCAAAAGGAGCTGGGGGAGCGAAAGCAGATCGAAGCCAGATTGCGTCAGCGTGAATCGATCCTTGAAGCGGTCGCCGATGCGGCAAACCTCTTCCTGAAATCAACCAATTGGCGCGATGAGATTAATGGCGTGCTTAAATCTCTGGGGCAGACCATCGACGCGACTCATGCCTACCTTTTCGAGGATCATCTGGGCCCCAATGGCGAACCGCTTACATCCATGCGGTTTGAATGGACAGCGCCCGGATATCCCAGCGATCTGGCTGACAACCGTTATCAAAACTCGCCGGTACACCAGGAAGGTTTCGAAGAACAGGTTGAAGCGCTTAGCAAAGGGGAGGCGCGCATGGGTAACTTATCCACGTTTAACCCTATTGAAAAACAAATTATGCAAGAAGATGGGATCAAAGCGCTTTTGGAAGTGCCCGTCTTCGTTGGCGGCAAGGAATGGGGGGCAATCGGCTTCAACGATTTCAGTAAAGAACGTGAGTGGAACCCGGCTGAAGTGGACGCGTTGATGATCGCCGCAAATATTCTGGGCGCCGCGATCAAGCGCCAGCAAGATGAGCACGCTTTGCAAGTAGAACTTCATGACCGCAAACAAATGACGAGCGATTTGCAAAAACGCGAAGCCATCCTCGAAGTCGTTGCCGATGCGGCGAACCTGTTCCTTAAATCGACTGACTGGCGAAATGAGATCGACGATGTTCTTGAAAAGATTGGCGCCACCATCAACGCCTCCCATGTCTTTGTGTTCGAAAACCATGAATTGTCGGACGGTCACATTGTCTCCTCGATGCAATTCGAATGGACTGCGCCCTCCCTGACGAGCGATCTTCATGACCCGGTATACCAAAATATCCCTGTAAAAGAAATCGACTTCGAAGAATGGTATGAGAACATGCTTGCCGGGCTACCCTATATCGGCGATGTCAAGCGTCTCAGCAAAAGACAGATGAACTCCCTGCTTGAGCGCGGCATGAAAGCGCTCCTTGACTTCCCGGTATTTGTAGATGGCAAATGGTGGGGCACGATTGGATTCGACGATACAAACTTCGAACGAGAATGGACGAATACAGAGGTCGACGCGTTACAGGTTGCAGGGAACGTTCTCGGCACTGCCATCAAACGACAATTGGATGAAGCCGCCCTCCAGCACGAACTCCACCAGCGCAGAAAACTGATCGGCGAATTGGAATCGAAAAACGCCGAGCTCGAACGATTCACCTACACCGTATCGCATGATCTGAAATCGCCGCTCTTTACCATTCGAGGCTTTCTCGGCTACCTCCGGCAAGATGCCCTCTCCGGGAACACCGAACGACTGGAAGCCGATATCCAGCGTATTGTGGATGCGACTGACAAAATGCAACAATTACTAAACGACCTGCTTGAACTTTCGAGAGTAGGCAGGCTCATGAACGAACCGGCGCTGGTCAATATGCAACAGCTCGTTTCTGATGTGCTCAATTTATCGCACGGGCAGATCCATCACCGCGGAGCGGAGGTGCGCGTGCAAGACAACTTACCCAATGTGCAAGGCGATCGCCAGCGCATCTTTGAAGTAGTTCAAAACCTGGTCAGTAACGCCACGAAATTCATGGGAGAACAGCCAAACCCCATCATCGAAATCGGCGCATCGGGCTGGCAACATGGCATGCCCGTTCTTTTTGTGCGCGACAACGGCGTGGGGATCGAGTCTGAGCATCATGAACGCATCTTCGGCTTATTTAACAAACTGGACCCCAAATCAGACGGCACAGGCATCGGCCTCGCCCTCGTCAAGAGGATCGTCGAATTTCACGGCGGCAACATCTGGGTGGAATCTCAACCGGGCAATGGCGCAACGTTTTACTTCACGCTTCCCGCGCAGGGGATAACTGATTCAGACTATAATCAGTTATCTCATCCTGAGGAGGACTCTCCATGAAGCGTGCCGTCAGTATCAGCCTGGGTTCCGCTACTCGCAATAAAACTGTCGAAATCAGCCTGCTGGGTGAAACAATTCGTATCGAACGTATCGGCACAGACGGCGACGAAAACAAAGCGCGTCAAATGTTCCGCGACATGGATGGCAGTGTGGACGCGTTCGGCGTGGGCGGCATCGACCTCGGCGTGCACACCCCTTGGAAATTTTATCCCCTCCATAGCGCGCTCAAACTGGTGCAGGATGTGAAGCGCACACCGTACGTAGATGGAAGCGGAGTGAAAGACACCCTCGAGGCGCGCGTCATGCAATGGCTCGAAAAGAAGATCGGCGACGAGATCCAACCCAAAACGGCATTCCTTGTTGCAGGCATCACCCGCTATGGCATGACCGAATCATTCATCAAGGCTGGCTATCTATGCGTTTTTGGCGACCTGATGTTCGGCTTGGATATCCCCCTCGCCATTCACACAATGAGCGCGCTCAAAACCACCGCAAAACTTCTCATGCCGGTCGTAGGGCGTATGCCGCTCAGTATGCTTTATCCCACCGGGGAAAAGCAGGAAAAGGTCACGCCCAAATACGAAAAATATTACCAAGGCAACACCGTCACCGGTGGCGACTTTCTCTACGTCAAACAACACATGCCGGAAGATATGCGCGGAAAGATCATCGTCACCAATACCACCACGCCCGCCGATGTGGAATTCCTCAAAAAACGCGGCGTGAAATATCTCGTTACAACCACGCTTAATATCGAAGGGCGCTCCTTTGGCGCCAACATGTTGGAAGCGGCGCTCATTGCTATAGCGGGCAAAGGGCGCGTCTTGACGAACGACGAATTGAATTCCCTGATCGACCAACTAGGCTTGGAACCACAGTTACAAAAATTGAATTAATTCAAAATCGTAAATCGAAGGAGAATTTATGGATGCAGTCGTGATCGCGGGCGGAATACCCAACCCGGAAGACCCACTATACACCTACCTGAAAGGCGACGCCAAAGCGCTCGTGGATATTGCCGGAAAACCCATGGTGCAATGGGTGCTCGATGCGCTCAGCGAATCCCAACGCGTGAAGAACGTTATCCTCGTCGGGCTTTCACCCAAAAACAAGCTGATCTGCAAGAAACCATTACATTACCTCACCAACCAGGGTCGTATGCTCTCCAACATCGTGGCGGGCATCAACAAATCTGTTGAATTGGATAAGAAAAGCAAATACGTCTTGGTCGTGTCCTCCGACATCCCCGCATTGAAAGCCCACATGGTGGACTGGCTCGTGGATACCGCCATGGAAACGCAAGACGACCTCTACTACGGCATTTGCTTGAAAGATGTGATGGAAGCGCGCTTTCCCGGCTCGAACCGCACCTACACCAAGCTCAAAGGCATGGAGGTGTGCGGAGCGGATGTCAATGTTACCCATGTTCGCATGGCAACCGAACATTTGGATACCTGGGAAGACCTGCTTGGCGCGCGAAAAAGTCCGCTCAAACAGGCTAGTAAACTCGGTCTGGGTTTGTTATTCTCCCTCTTCATGCGACAACTAACCATCGACGATGCCGTTCGACGAATCAGCGAACGGATTGGCATCAAAGGGCGCGCCATCATCTGGCCCTACGCCGAAGCCGCAATGGATGTGGACAAGCCGCACCAACTCGAACTCCTGCGCGCCGATCTTGTGAAAGGTCAGCGCAAAGCCGCCTCAAAGGCGCGGGCGGTTGCAAAGAGAACAACAAAAAAGACTTCTGTCGCGCCCAAGAAAAAGGCGATGGTTGCAAAAGTCGCGCGGCTCAAGCCAAAAGCCAAGCGTAAATGAACCGTCGAACCATCCTTGAATGGGATGCGCGTCTTTCCGATCAAATGCGCGTGGCTGAGAAGCCAGGCGCATTGCGCGCTTTGGCGGTCTTCTTCGCGCACTCCGGCGATTCGTGGTTTTGGTGGATCGCCATGGCAATCGTATGGTTATTGGGCAATTCGTTTTGGAAGGAATGGGCGGTGATTCAATTCATCGGCATCGGAGGGTTGGCGGCGCTGGTGATGGGGATCAAATTCACTGTGCGGAGGAGCCGTCCCGAAGGCGAGTGGGGGAGCATCTATCGCAACACCGACCCCCATTCGTTTCCGTCCGGGCATGCGGCGCGTTCGTTCTTCATCGCGATTGTCGCCGCGTGGTTTGGTCCTGCCGGGCTTGCCATACTCTTGTGGTTGTGGGCGCCATTGGTCGCATTGGCTCGCGTGGCAATGGGCGTACATTATGTTTCAGATATCGTCGCCGGCGCGGTGTTAGGAGTAATCGTCGCCCTGATTGGTTTACAAATTTACGAACCGATCCTCATGTTCTTCTTCCGCTATATCGGCTTCCCTCTCTGGTAAAAATTAGCGCTGTGTAAAATATCATACAGTACGAAATACCCAGTGCGCTGTAAGGTCATTTCCCTTGCATCACGCTCGCCAAATGCTCCTCAAGATGCGCGAGATCGCGCTCCACCCAGGTTTGCAAAGTAAAACCATTCCCTAATTCTGCATGACGCGATACGCGCGCCCACGCCGCGGGTGGGAGTTGCCGCAAAAACTCAACCAACGATTCGACACTGGCGACAAAACCATCGAGCAGATTGATTAGCGGCTCGCCCGCATCATAATGTTCTGCGGCATGAGCGTCACCATCGAAACCTGGAAATTCAGGGTTATCTTCCATCGCTGTGCGGCGCGCGCGCAAGCCATATGCCAGCGCGTCGACATCGCGCGCGTGCGCGGCAATCTGATGTGTGTTCCAGCCGCTCTCCTCCAACGGGGCGAAGGGATTCTTCGCCGCAAGACATTCGCGGCGGAATTGCTTAGCCGCTTCGAGCAGGCGCGCAAGAAGTTTTTCCCGATAATCCAAAAGTTCCTTCATTATTCCTCCAACGACGCAAACATTTTTCTGACGGTGACCTCGACCGTTTCATACTGGATGTGCGCGCCGCTTCATTTCCAATTTCAACTTGATTCGCCATAAGCAGGTTGATTCCTCATCCCGAACCTTGACCGTGCCGCCGCATTCCGCAACGCCTTGCGCGAACAACTATATTCTGGGGAAAATTTACGAACCGCAAAACGGCGCCTGATCGGGATTCTCTTTGGCATTTAACGGCAATCCCAAATATGGCGAGGGATCCAACGTGTTTTTGATCTCAATTTCATTTTTGAATTGCCCTGTCCCATCATCTTCCACAATGGAGAAATGCAAATGGATACCGACGGGGTTATTCGGGTCACCGGAGTAATCACCCTGATAGCCGAGGAACGTCCCGGCTTCGATTGGAACTTCAGACGCCCCGGGGGGGAATTCTTCCGCTATGAATGAGTTGCCGAAACGATCTGCCATGTGGGTGTAGTAAAGCCAGATCTGCGCGCCGGGGTTCAGCGGGTCGCTGGGCACTCGCACGATCACAGCCGACTTCCATTCCGGCAGGCGGGTGAGGTAGCCGGGATATGCCGATATCACGCGCGTGATGCCAACCTCGGTCCCGCCGAAGATGTCGATGCCTTGATGGGTATGGCGAATCCCGAAGGAATCACCCCACAGGAATCCGGCGAATCCTTCGGTGGGGAAGAGGAAAGGGGCGGACCCGCATTGGGAACCGGCGACCAGTTTCCAATCGGGGTGCGAAGCGGGATCGTTCATCCACGTTCGGAATTTGATCACTCGTTCGGCATTGGGTCGATACATGTAGTAGGCGGTTGCCAGCGCCGTTATCAATACCGCGAGGATGATGGAGATTATCAAAAAGCGTTTCGACATGAGATTGAATTATACCTTTGGGTGTCAAGGCGAACCCAATATGGTGATGTAATCGAGATAGATAATTTCGCCGGTTGCATGGGTGAGGGTAACTGAATGTTCACCCGATGATAATTTTGGAGATGACCATTCTGACCCAGTGGATTGGTTAAGGGTTTGATTATTCCCATCGATGGCAATGGTCATGGCTCCCAGCTGGGGGTCTGCCACATATCCAATGATGAATTGAGTTCCTGTGAAGGTGAACGTTGCCGTGTCGCCGATGAAGATGGAGATGGAAAGGGTTTCTTCATACGCCGCATCGACGGTTTCGCTGATCCACCCGCCGTCGTAAAGAATGAAATCGTCGAAATCGTCAATTTTGATCGCGGAGGATGTTGTCGCATTTATTGTAGGTGTGCCAGTTCCGCCTGGTGTGGATGTAATAGATGAAGCAGGTATTGGGCTACTTGTTCCTACAACGGATCGCAGTTGAGGCGTAGCTGTAACCGCCCGGTCTGATGATTGGTTCGCTTCGGTTGTAGGTGTTGTAAAGGCTGTGGAAGTTTTATCCTTATGGGGTTGAGCGGCTCCGGTAGGCTTATCAGTTGAAGTGAGGGTTCCAAGGAACAGGAATTTAAACGGCGTCAATGTTGCTTTGGTTGGAATTTCTGCCTGTGGTTTTCTGATGAAAGCAATTAATGTAACAGAGAGTATTCCAACGATGGAGAAGATCGCAATTCCAATCGGGATGATGATTTCACGATCACCTACCAGTCGTTTTGCCATGTGTGGCATTATACCGGATGGATGCGCTTGCTTGGAAAGCGTGTTGAAATAATTAGGTGTTCGGTCTAAATGCTTTCCTTCCTCACCCACTTGTACTGTGAGCAAAAGGTTACATCTTACTTGATTTTTACCATGAGTTAATATATATTTAATCTGTCAAAAAGGCAAACCCATCGTGAGGTGGGGACGCAAAGTCATGGATCTCCCATCTTTCTGCGTAGAAGTTGGAAGACCGCCAGACCGCCATTGTACACATGGCGGAAATTCAATCTAGGAGGTGTCTCCTAATCCATAACGAATAAGTCACAATCCAATCCACAGTATGCAAGTCAAACTATAAGAGGAGTAATAGTTATGAAAGCAAAGTGGTTTCATGTAACAATGATTGCGGCGCTTTTAGTGATCGCAGTCGTCCCTATCGCAAGCGCGGCGCCTCCCGTTCCAGCCGACCCGATGCTCGGCTCTGATGTCGATAACGCGCCGCATCCGCTTGGTGAACGGCAATATGCTGCAACATTGAGGGGCTTGGAAGCGAAGTTCCATGGCAAGGCGGGGGATGGTAGTATTTATTTGGACGGGGGCGAGCATGTTTACCCGTTCTATCGCGACCGCTATGTTGAGTTGGAGCGCGAAGGCGAAGACACGATCTGGACCATTTTGGGGCAGTTCGGTACTCAGATCCACCCCTCCTACGGCGATGTAGCCGGACCTCTTCACAATGAAATTCCCGAGCCTGATCGCTCAGTGGATAACACCACGATCTGGACAGCGGATTTCAGCCAAAGCATGTACGAGAAAATGCTTTTCGATGGTACCCCAGGCGCCAACTCGATGCGCAATTTCTACATCGAGCAGTCGTCCGGCCGGTATGCGGTAAACGGCGAAGTTGAAGACTGGGTCACAGTGCCTTATAACGAGGCTCGCTACGGCGCAAATTATTGCGGAAGCATTGTCTGCGCTACAACCTGGCTTTTCATTCGCGATTCCGCCTCAACCTGGTATAACAACCAGATTGCCGCTGGCAAAACCCCCGTGGAGATCGATGCTTACCTGAGCCAATTCGATGTGTGGGATCGCTATGATTACGATGGCGATGCCAACTTCAACGAACCAGACGGTTATATCGACCACTTCCAGGCTGTTCACGCCGGCGAAGGCGAGGAGACCGGTGGCGGCGCGCAAGGCACCAATGCTATTTGGAGCCATCGCTGGTACGCCTTCTATACCCTTCAGGGAAGCGCAGGACCTGCGTTTAATAAATTGGGTGGTCTTCAAGTTGGCGGATCCAGTTACTGGATCGGCGACTACACGGTCGAGCCTGAGAACGGCGGCGTAGGCGTATTTGCTCACGAGTTTGCGCATGATTTGGGCCTTCCCGATCTTTACGATACATCCGGTAACACCGGCGGCGCTGAGAACTCCACGGGCTTCTGGACCCTCATGTCCAGCGGTTCCTATGGCGCTTCTGGCAAAGCGGCTGACGGTATCGGCACCAAACCGATACACATGAGCGCGTACGAGAAGCTCTACTTGGGATGGTCGAATGCCGCGGTTGTAAACTATGACGAGACAGCTTTCTTGAAGATGGGTCCTGCCGAGTTCAACTCTGCCGATCCGCAACAACTTCTCGTGCTTCTGCCCGATAAGGAAGTGGAAAGCTTCATTGGAGATCCCTACGCTGGAAGCTATTACTATTTCTCCGGAGCTGGGAATGACCTCGACAACAGCATGACTCGCGATGTGACCCTGCCCGCTGGCACTGTGTCTCTTTCTGCGAAAGTGAACTATGACATTGAGATAGATTGGGATTATGCATATCTCACGGTCAACGGCACAAACGTAGCCACTAACCTTTCCACAAACGATGATCCGAATGGTCAGAACTTTGGTGAAGGTATCACCGGCGCGTCTGGCGGATGGGTGGATTTGACCGCCGATCTTTCAGCATATGCCGGTCAGACAGTTACCCTTGGGTTCCGCTATTGGACCGATGTTGCCGTAGCAGGCACAGGCTTCTCGGTGGATGAAATCGCCATTACCGGTCTCTCAGTCGATGGCGGTGAGAGCGATGCGGGTTGGGCGTACAGCGGTTTCTCGCTCACCGATGGTACCGTAACGCAGTTCTACGCCAACTACTACATCGCTGAATACCGCAAGTACATCGGGTATGACAAGTCTCTCAAGACGGGCCCATACAACTTCGGTTTCCTCAACGATCCGAACAAGGGAAATTGGGTTGAACACTACCCGTATCAAGACGGCTTGTTAATCTGGTACCTCGACTATTCCTTCGCGGATAACAACGTCGGCGACTACTGCTCTGCCGGCACATGCGGTGGTTTCTACTTGCCAATCGACGCGCATTCCAAGATGATGCTCCGCCCCGATGGAACGTCATGGCGTCCGCGTGTTCAGTCATTTGACTCGACATTTGGCGTCAACCGTGTTGACCGGATTTGTTTGAACGTCAACTCCGTCAAGAAGTGCTATGGCGGCTATCCGGGTAATTCCCGCTTCGACGATACGTTGGGGTATTGGGAAGCGCCCAATCCTGCCATTGGCAACAACGGCTGGTCGAGCGTTCCGTTGCCCGGTGTTGGCGTTACCATCACGGTTGTAAGTGAATGGAACGGCTGGGCGTACGTGCTCGTCGCGCCAAAGTAAGATAACGGTAAGATCAGATTTAAAGATTGCGCCCCGAATGAATTCATTCGGGGCGCAATTTCTTAATCAGCCTGATGTGCTCACGGGATCGGTACGCCGATGTTGGGTCCGGTGGTTGGTCCCATTGGCAAACCTTCTTCTTGATCTATGGTGGGACAGAGCACAAAATTGCCGTTTAGGTCGGCGTGATAAGTATATTCCTGCCCGTTTGCTGATAAATCGATTCGGTAACCGGGCACCTGCCCCTGTGCATAGATTTTTCCGGGCGCGGGGCATCCCAACGCAGAATTGAGCCAGGTCATTGCTTGAGCGTTCACAAGCTCAACCTGCTCAACCGTGATTCCCAAAGAGCGGGCAAGGTCGTCTTTAGCGATGCTGATAAATTTCTCTACCGGCGCGTTAGAAAAGTCGATGTTTTCTTGAGGAGTTGGCTGGGGAAGGATATTATCCGGAGTTGAAGCAATCTCTTGAGTCGGAACAGGTTGCGGCTCTTGGGGCGCATCTAAGACTGGTTCGCTAGCGCTCCCTCCTCCGCAACCTACCAACAAGAATAAGTTTACGATCAAGAATGGGATCCAAGTGTATTTCATGATACTGACTCCTTAATTAGTGTGATTCGCTTGAAAGATCACCAAAAGATCAATTAAGCGACGTCTTGCCAGGCGAGAAGGTTCCCCGAATTGTAGTACGGAAATTCACCCTGATTTAGCGAGACAGGCGTTCTCGTTTCCAGCGTCACTGTGCGACCATGTTCCTCTTATTGCAACGTGTATAATCTGTTCATCCCAACCTCGGAGAGAACTTGTGCGAAACATCTTCCAAAGAGCCGCTTTACTGCTGATATTCCTTCTAAATGCCTGTGGAGGAAATGAACCATCCGTTACATCCACACCTCTGCCGTCAGAAACACCGGTCATTCCGCCGACCCTTACCGCAACACCGACAATTCCATTGGCGGTGCTTATCTTGCCGGCGAATCTTGACCCTGAAACATCGAACCTCTACCAAACTACAGTCTATGACCTTACACAGAGTTCAGGGTATCGCTTCCAGGTGCGGGATTCCATCACCGAGGCAGATCTAACGGAGCCAGGGCTAAAGATCGTGATTGTGCTTCCTCCTGATCCCGGTATTGCGGCTTTAGCCGCCAGCGCGCCACACGTGCAATTCCTTTCGATCAATATCCCGGGCATCCAGCCCGGGGGCAACGTCAGCGTGTTAGGGGGTGAGGGCCAGGCTGGCATCGCCGCCTTCCTGGCTGGTTATACTGCCGCGCTCCTCACCGAAGATTATCGCATCGGCATGATCTTACCCAAAGGGAACGCCGACGCGCAACAAGCCTCAACTGCTTTTCGTAACGGCATGGCATTTCATTGCGGATTATGCCGCCCGATCTTCTTCCCCTCGTTCTGCCTCGTGGAAAACCTGCAATCGTGTTACCCCCAATATGTTGAAATCCCGACGGATGAAGATCCCGCTCGCTACGGACCATACGCCGATTACCTTATCCTCCAACGAGAAGTGGACACGCTTTTCGTTTACCCGGACGTGGCAGACCCAGACCTGCTAACATACATCGGCACGACCGGGGCGCTTCTCATCGGCACATCCACTCCCGAAGAACGCCCTGGCGGCTGGGTGATGACGATTCAGCCGGATGTGATTAAAGCTATTCAAAATGCCTGGCCTCAACTTGTAGCGGGACAGGGAGGCATCACGGTTCAATCCCCCTTGGGGCTGAGTGACGTGGACCCCGGCCTGCTCAGCCCCGGTAAGCAGAAGGATGTGCAGGAAATGCTCGATAAACTTCAACAAGGGTTGATCAACATCAACAATCCGTGATTGAATCCAACACTCCCGTGAACATTCACGGGAGTGTTGGACTTAGAAGGAGGAGGGAGAGAAACGCCAGGCGAAATACCTGTTTATCCTGAAGGATAGCGTACTAACGAGCTTGAGCAAGCCATGCCATGGCTTTGATGACCAGCACAGCCGGGTTTACCGGTTTGAGTAGGTATTCATCCGCCGCCGACTCGTTGGCTTCGATCGCCAATTGGGCAGTATTTGCCGAAACAAGCATGATGATGGGACCGCGGCTGGCTTTCCGCAACTCGCCGATCAGTTCCATGCGCTCATCCCGCGTCAGTTGGATATCCACCAACACGAGGGACGGGGCAACCAGACGGGCGGCTTGAATCGCATATCGCGGGCTTGATTCGCTGAGCACAATACAATTCCGCTGGCTGAAGAGGGCATCCCATGCCGCAACCGAATTTGGTTGGTCGGAAACGATCAATACGGTATGGAGAGGAATTGTATTTGTGTCGGTTTTCCAGGCTACCATTTAGCTTTGCCTTTCTAGTATCTTGACGGGATTCCAAGCGGCGTGTTACACTCGCGCAGATCAAATTTTCAAGAAAGGAGGCGCGACCCATGTTCTTCAGCAAGTTCACTGTTGGTCAATCGAAATTCACCCAACCTGGGACCGCGCCTGCAACTCGTTAGGATACGATACGTTTTGCGTATTCAACAGCCACGGCGCCCCCGTGGCTGTTTTTATTGTACCTTACCCCTGCCATCTCCCAGCGGGAGAGGGCAGGGGTAAGGGAGGAGTCGATCTATGTCTGGTATTGCCGCACAACTATTTGAAGGAAAAGATATTCGCTTCGGTCCCATTGATTTCGAGAAGGACCCGGAGATCGAATCCAAGTGGACGCACGACGCTTCGTTCTTGCGTTTATACGATCCCGAGCCGGCGCGTCCGATGTCGGCGGCGATCGTGAAGAAGCGTTATGAAAAACTCGAGAAGGACATGGAGGACGATAAGGATTTCTATCACTTCATGATCCGCGCAAGGGAGGATGACCGCTTGATGGGGAAGGCGATGATCCACCGCATCGAATGGACGAATGGGAACTGCGCCATCCGCCTCGGCATTGGCTCGCCCGATGACCGCCGCAAAGGATTCGGCGCGCAAGCGGCGCACATGCTCCTCCGCTTTGCGTTTTCGGAGTTGAACATGTTCCGCGTTTCGGCGTACATCCCGGAGTACAACGAGGGCGGGCTGGCGTTGGCGAAAAAGTTCGGTTTTGTGGAAGAGGTGCGCCGACGAAAGTCCATGGAACGCGATGCGCGCCGCTGGGATCTAATCGTTTTCGGCTTGTTGAAGGATGAATGGGCGAATCAGGCATCCCCGTAGAAAGACGCGAGAGCGTCCCATAGCGAATCGAGGAAAAGATGAACGATCTATTTCGCGGGCAACTTGTCCGCTTGACATCGGAAGAGCCCGAGTCGCGTTCGAAGGTCCAATCGAATTGGCAGCGCGATTCGGAATTTCACCGGCTGGCTGACGCCGCCCCGGCGGAGATGTATTCGGCGCACAAAGTAAAAGAGTGGATCGAGAAAGCCACCGAAGGCGGCTTTAACCCCTCGCGATATTTCTTTTCGATCCGCGCGCTGGAAGACGATAAGCTCATCGGGTTTATCAGTTTATGGTACGACCTGATCCACCGCGAGGTGTGGGTGGGCATCGGCATTGGCGAGCGCGAGTATTGGGGCAGGGGCTTTGGCACAGAGGCGATGAAGTTGGGTGTGCGTTATGCGTTCATGGAGTTGGGCGCGCAGCGCATCTCTCTCGGCTTGCATGAATATAATCCGCGCGCGTTGAAGGCGTATGAAAAAGCAGGCTTTCGCTTGGAGGGTCGCACGCGCGGAGATACCCTGCGTGAAGGAAAACACACCGACGGCTTGTGGATGGGCATCCTGCGCGACGAATGGCTGGCGATGCAGAAGGCGGACGAATGAACGATCTTCTCGTTGGAAAACTTGTGCGCCTCGCGGCGTACGACCCCGAAGAGATGGGCAAAGCCTTTTCGCGTTGGTCGCGCGATTCGGAATATTGGCGGTTGATGGATACCAGCCCCGCTCACATGCCTTCAGCGCAAGGCACGACCAAATTTTTTGAGAAAGAAATAGATAAGCTTGACACGAGTCTCTATTTCTTCGGCGTGCGGCGTTTGGAAGACAATGCGCTGATCGGCGAAATGATCTTGCATGTGGTCAACTGGGCGGGCGGAGACGCCTTCGTCGGTTTGACCATCGGCGAGCGCGAGAATTGGGGCAAGGGCTATGGCACAGAGATGATGCATCTGTTGTTGCAATACGCTTTTCTCGAGGTCAACCTGCGCCGGGTCACGCTGACGGTGTTCGAGTACAACCCGCGCGCGATCCGCTCTTATGAAAAAGCGGGCTTCCGCCACGAAGGGCGAATGCGAAAATTTTTGAACAAGGAAGGCAGGCGCTGGGATATGTTGTTTATGGGCGTCTTGCGCGAAGAATGGATGGGTCTCGATACAGCGGCGGTAGTCGAGTGATCTCGTAGAGATGTATCGATGCCCGCCGCCTACTCGACCACCTTATTGGAATGAATATTGGAGGCAATATGGCAACAAAACTACAAACTAATGAAACGTTTCTTGATCCAACGATCAGCCTGCGTTTTGCAAACTGGGACGATCTCTCCGCTGTTACACAGCTCGTCTATGATGTGTGCGAAGCGGACGGCGATACAACCGTCGCTGTGACTGAGGAAGAGATGGCGCTCGAATGGAAAACGCCCGGCTTCAACATTGAAACAGACGGTATCGTCGCCGTCACACAGGATGGACGCATCGTGGGCTTTGAAGAGTTTGCGAATGAACACGAACATTCGAAACTCCGCACGGACGGATATGTCCACCCGCAGTTCAAGGGATTGGGAATCGCCACGTCCATGATGCAAGCCGTCGAAGAACGAGCCCGCAAAGAGATCGCGCTGGCTGAAGCGGATGTCCGCGTGTATCTGCAAAGCACATTGGATAACCACGATGAAAGCGGAAAAAGCGTGCACGAAAACGAAGGGTACAAGGTCATCCGTTATCACTGGCGGATGCAGGCAGATCTCGATGCGCCTCCGCCTGCTGTGACCTTTCCCAGCGGTATAGAATTGCGTCCCTTTATCAAGGGCGAGCATGATCGCGCGGTTTGGGAAGCGCAGAACGAAGCCTTCCGCGACCATTGGGGAAGCCACGACGTTCCATTTGACCGCTGGGTTCTCCGCAAGTTCAGCCGCTCAGATTTTGACCCGTCGTTGTGGATGATCGCGTGGGACGGCGAAGAGATCGCGGGCTTCTCGCAGAATCGTTATCGCATGGGTATCGGCTGGATCGGCACGCTGGGAGTCCGCCGCCCGTGGCGGAAGAAGGGATTGGGCTACTCGTTGTTGATCCATTCCTTTGGCGAGTTCTATAAACGCGATACCAAAACCATCGGTCTCGGCGTGGATGCGCAAAGTCCGACGGGCGCCACTCGTTTGTATCAAAAAGCGGGCATGCGCACCGCCAGCGAATTTGTCACCTATGAAAAAGAGTTGCGTCCCGGACGTGAACTCGAAGAACATGATGAATAGGAGAATACAATGAACATACTTCTTGAAAAACAAAATATCCTTCCGCTCCCTGCGGGATACACCGCGCGCGGCGGAAGCATTGACGATTACAAGATCGCCTTTGATCTGTTGAACATCCACTCGCAGTATATGAATGGATGCAACGATTTGAACGACCCTGAATTGCTCCGCCTCGACTGGCTGAACGAAGGCTTCAACCTCGAAACCGATCTGCGGATGATCTTTGACGAGCAGGGAACACTTGTCGCGTTCATTGAATGTTGGATGACGCAACAACCGCCCGTCCACCCATGGATCTTTGGGATCGTGCATCCCGAACATTGGGGCAAAGGGATTGGAAGCCATATTAACTCATGGGCTGAGGATCATGCGCGTATCGCATTAGAAAAATGCGCGCCCGATCTGCGAGTTGCTCCGCGCACGGGCACAGAAGCGCATAATGAAACAGGTGTTGCGCTCATGGAGGGACTCGGATGGAAACACATCCGCTCCTTCTATCGCATGGTCGCCGATCTGGATTCCCAGCCTGAGGCGCCAGCGCTCCCCGATGGGATCATCATCCGCCCGTTCGATCCTGAAACGGAAATGGAAGAAGTCTACCGGACGTTTGTGGACACATTCAACGATCACTTTGGTTTCATCGAACAGCCGTTTGACAAAGGCTTCGCCGAATACAAACACAACATGGTCGAAGAACCCGGCTACACCCCGGAGATGTGGTTTGTGGCAATGGACGGAGACAAAATGGCGGGCATCTGCATTTGCCGCCGCGAAGACACCGAAGATTCCGAATCGGGCTGGGTGGGTGAGTTGGGCGTGCGTCGCGCCTATCGCAAACGCGGGCTGGGTCTTGCGTTGCTCAAACATGCCTTTGCCGCGTTTTACGCCGATGGCAAAAAATGCGCAGGTCTCGGCGTGGATGCGAGCAGTCTCACCGGCGCGTTGAAGTTGTATGAAAGCGCGGGCATGAGAGTCCGGCGGCAGTTCAACCAGTATGAAAAAGAATTCCGCCCGGGCAAGGAATTGGCTGTAGAATCGTTATAGGCTATACTCAACACAACATAAAACCTGACAGGTTTACAAAACCTGTCAGGTTTATGAATAGCCAAAGGAGATACCATGAACATCAAATGTTCGTTTTGCCAAACGCCCTACACCCTCAGCCGCATGGAAATGCTCGATGCCTTGCAGGAAATGGACGCGCATAAACTGACTCACTACGACGCGCACTGTCCGCGCTGCCGGCGCGCCACACGCGTGGAGCGCAAACGCATGGAGATGTTCTTCCCGAACTGGCGCGAGGCGTTGAAACAATTCGAGGCGGAGATGAAGGCTCACCCGCAACATGAAGCGCCTCTCCCTAAGCCTGAGCCCTTCGATCAAACTCAGGGCAAGGCTGTTGCAGTTGCCCCGGCGGAGTCCAAGCCTGCGGCGGAGCCAGTCAAAGAGAAATCTGCGGTGAAGGCAAAGGCTCCCGCAAAGTCAAAAACCAAACCATCCGCGAAAAAGAAGAAATGACCATCCGCGCTGTGTTTTTCGACCTCGGCGGAGTCATCGTCCGCACCGAACATCAGGCTCCGCGACAAAGGCTCGCGGAGCAATTTGGCATGGACTATGAAGACATCGAAAAAGTTGTCTTCGGCAGTCCTTCGGCGGCGCGCGCTTCGGTGGGAGAGATCACCGAAGTGGAACATTGGCAGAACGTGATGAAAGCGCTCAAACTGCCAGCCAGTGACATTGCGCGCGTGCGGGAGGAGTTCTTCGGCGGCGACATCATCGATCGCGACCTGCTGGAGTTTATGCGCTCGCTCAAGCCGAAGCGGAAAATGGGAGCCATCTCAAACGCGTGGGACGGTTTGCGCGCCTACATGGAGCGCGAAAAATTTGCCGATGTATTCGATTCCATTGTTATCTCAGCGGAGGTCAAAGTGGCGAAGCCAGCCGAGAAGATCTATCGCATCGCATTGGACCAACTGCAAGTCAAGCCGAAAGAAGCGGTGTTCGTGGACGATATGCCTGAAAACATCGAAGCGTGTGAAAAACTCGGCATGAAGGGAATCCGATTCACGAATCCCGAATCCGCGCTAAAACAACTCAAAACCATGCTCTAGCTCAACAGTCAACGGTTATCAGCCTCCAGTCTCTAGTCTCCACATCCTCCACTTTCTATTCTCCTCCCTTGCCCCGCCTCTCCCCATCCCGCGTTTATCTCTTTATCGAATTTGCCGCCTCCGCGTGCTTCTCGATGATGTTCGTTGTCACCTCATTGTACGAAGCGACAGTGGCAGGACTCACACCTGTTCAATTAATTCTTGTCGGCACCGCGCTTGAAATTTCCGCATTCATTTTTGAAGTGCCAACAGGCATCGTCGCAGACGTGTATTCGCGCAGGCTTTCGATCATCATCGGCTATATATTGATGGGCGTTGGCTTTCTCGTGGAAGGACTCTTCCCCGCGTTCATCCCTATCTTGCTCGCGCAAATCGTCTGGGGATTGGGCTATACCTTCACTAGCGGCGCAACGCAGGCATGGATCACCGATGAGATTGGCGAAGACGATGCCAATAAACTGTTCCTGCGAGCCACGCGCGTTGGCTTATACGCGTCGTTGCTCGGCATGGGGCTTGCCGCGCTGGTCGGCGTGAATAATGTTGCCATGCCGATTCTAGTTGGCGCGATTGGCGTGTTGTTGATCGGCGTGATTCTGATCTTTATCATGCCCGAGAAAAATTTTCACCCCACCCCGCGCGAAGACCGCAATACCTGGCAACATATGTGGCATACCTTTCGACAAGGCGCCGATACGGTGCGCTCGAAACCACGGTTGATGAGCATTGTCGGCGTCGGGCTGTTCTACGGAATTTACAGCGAGGGGTTTGACCGTCTGTGGGTAAAACATTTGTTGGATCAATTCAGCCTGCCTATTTTATTTGGAAATAACCAGGTAGGGTTCTTTGCCGTTCTCCGCGCGGCTGGCGCGCTTCTGACCATCCTTGCAGTTCACCTGGTCGAAAAACGAGTCGACTCGACCAACTCCATCGCAATCGGTCGCGCGATGCTTGTGGTCACGGGGCTGATCTCAGTTGCCATGCTGGGATTTGCCCTCTCGCCGTTCCTTCTCCTCAGCCTTGGGCTGTATCTCATCATCGACGCGTTGCGCGACGTTCGCATTCCCTTGCAAACCGCGTGGGTGAATCAAAAACTAGATTCGAAAGTCCGCGCCACGGTTCATTCGATGTTCGGACAGGTGGATGCGATCGGGCAAATGTTGGGAGGACCCGTTGTCGCCGTTATCGCCGCGCTGGGTTCCACCCTCGCTTCACTCGTGACTTCGAGCCTGCTCCTAACCCCCGCGCTTTTCTTCGTCAGCCGCGCCAACTCGAACTCGGCGGAGGATGCGGAGACGATATCCCCTCTCCCTGGGGGAGAGGAAAAGTGACGGTCACTTTCAAAGAGACCGTCACTCCTTTTCTGCCAACCTCACAAGGAACACCCCGTGAATGCCGCCGACGATCGCGCCTGCGATGATTAAGGTCAATGCCATGAGCGCCACCGATTGCCATAACGCGGACATCTTGAACGCCATGTCAATTCCCCAAAAGATGACGGGCATGCCGAACATCCATGCCAGCATGTTGGCGGGAATCCACGCGCCCGCGCGTTTGACCTTGCCGCGCATGACCAGCCACTGAGCGAACGACAGCACCGCGCCGCCAATCGCGCCCATCCCAGCCGCAAGCAGGAGGACGATCCATTGCGGCGGTTCAGCCATTGGGGCGGAGGAAGCGGTCGCTTCGCCCATGTTCATGATCGTGGAAGGGAGGTATCCCAACACATACGCGATCAACGCGCCGACCATGGTTCCGCGCCACCAGGCAAAGCGCTCGACGCTTGGGAACCAGGGTCGCATTGCCCACCATTGCGCCAACCCCACAATCGTAGCTTCGATCGCGCCGCTTGCCACAGCGAATGCGAACGACAACAAAATACTGGTCAGCGTTCCCACGCCATCCAACTGTGAGAAGACAAGACCAGTAATGAGAAACGTCAACCCCAGCCCGACCATTTCACTGAATGCATTCGCCAGTGTCCAGCGCGACCACAATCGATTCTTTGACATGCTTACCTTCCTGAAGAGATTTTGTGTCAATCATACTTACGCCTACAGGTCGTTCGGGTTGCAAGGGGAGGTGTTGCGTGAGCGCCGTCCCGATTTTACTGTGGTGGTTGTTACGAGTTTTTCCAATCCTGCATGTGCTTGATCGTAACAAACTCCAACCCCTGAGATTTTATCTTCGGCACGATGGTTTCAACGATTTGCGCGGCTTTCGAGCCGTGACCATGACCGTCGTGCAAGACGATGATCGAGCCTGCAATGGACGACTCCAGAATTTGTTGAATCGTCCAACTCAGTGGCTGGGTAAAATGCGGCGGGATGCAATTCCACATCACGAGGCGGTAGCCCCACTCGGCGAGCAGGGATTTTGTTTTCGCGGTGAACATTCCATACGGCGGACGGACGTCGCGGATTTCTGTCGGCGCGATTCCGCACGCTTGCGAGATGGATGTTTTCGTTCGTTCCATTTGTTTTTGCAATTCATCTGGCTTCTCAAACGGAAACGGGAGGTGGCGATAGCAATGGATTCCGATCTCGTGTCCGCCCGCGTGGATTCGCCTCACGAGGCTTTGATTCTTTTCGACATCTTTCCCGATCAAAAAGAATGTGGCGTGGATCTCGTGTTTCGCTAGCACATCCAACACCCCAGGCGTGTCGCGCGGATGCGGACCGTCGTCGAAGGTGAGGGCGATCTCGCGGCGGGAAGCGTCTCCGCGCCATAAGATGTCGGGGTGGCGGGATTGCATCCATGCGTAGGCGCGGAGGAGGTGGGGTGTGAGCATTTTGAACCCAGGAGCGCAGACTTCAGTCTGCAAGATTAGCGGACTGAAATCTGCTAGGTTGGCGGACTGAAGTCCGCGTTCCGTATCTCATCCATAAACTGCTTCAAGAATTGCACCATCACTTCATGCCGTTGTTCAGCGATGCGTTTGGCGGTGGCGGTGTTCATCTTGTCTTTGAGCAACAATAATTTTTCGTGGAAGTGATTGATCGTGTCGCTGTTGCTGTTCTTGTATTGCTCGAACGTTTGATGGAGTTGTGGGGAGGAGGTTGGATCATACAACGGACGATTCTTGTAGCCGCCGTAAGCGAACGCGCGGGCGATGCCGATCGCGCCGATGGCGTCGAGTCGGTCGGCGTCTTGGACGATGAAGCCTTCGAGCGAGTCCATGTTGTTTTCGACGCCCGCGCCTTTGTAGGAGATGTGCTTGATGATGCGGCACACCGCGTCAGTGGTGGAGGAGTCGAGGTTCCGCGACTCAAGCCATCCCTTGGCGCGAAGCGGGGTTTCATCTTCCGAAGCGTTGAACTTCCAATCATCCAGATCGTGAAGCAGGGCGGCGAGTTGGACGATGAAGGCATCCGCTTTTTCGCGTTCGCAGATGTGGAGCGCGGTCTGCCAGACGCGATAGATGTGCCACCAATCGTGCCCCGACGAGTCGTCGGAAAATTCCTGCTTGATGTAGTCGGCGGTTTTTTGAATGATCTCTTGCTGGTTCATCGGATCTGCTCGGCGAGGAGGATCGAGGCGATGATCGTGATGAAGGATAGACCCGCGCCCGTGAGTGTGCCAGCCAGCACGGAGACAAGCGCCGCGACGATGTTATTCCAGTTTGATTTTGTGATGAAGCGAATCGCGAGCCGCCACGCGACGATGACCGCGAGGATGTTGCCCACGCCCTGACAGATCAATGAGGTGACGAGCGAAATCGAACCCACGCGTTCGCTGAACCCGTTGAGCGCAACCAGTTGACCGAATGAAAGCATGATGCTGATGATAATGAGCAGAATGAAAGTTATTACGGCAGAGATGATGGCGGGCGTTTTGTTGGGCATGGAGTCTCCGTTACGTTGAGGTTTGCCCGATTATATCTTTTCTTGATTCGATGAGTTTTATTGCGTCTCATTCCCCGCCCGACGATGAACCGTCGGGCTATTCCTACAAAGTCCGCTCAAGCGGACTAGCCGACTTCAGTCGGCTTCGTATGTGTAGCACGGGATTTAAATCCCGTGCGGGTGAGCAGGGTTGGATGTGTTGCGCATGATTAAAATCCCTGCGTGGGCGTTGGGGAAGGATGATTAACCAGGTGGGGTTGTGTTAAACCTTTGGTATATCCAATTGCCCCTACTTGAATTATCGCGGTCCTAAAAACTTATCGCCATTGAAATGAATCATGTGCGAAGGCATTTCAGCAATCCAAACCTCGGTTTCCCATGCAATGTCATTCGCGTATTTTTTGTAGGTGGTGAAATTCAGAAACGCTGTAACATAGACTTTACCAGCCTTGCACTTCCCAAAGAGTTTCTCAAGTTCAATGTGGCGTTTTGGAGAAACTGGACCGTGTGTGGTCACTGCTTCAATTAAGAAGAGCCATTTCTTTTTTGCGTCATGTAAGATCACATCGGGAAATTTGCCATGCGCAGAAATAGGAATCCCAAGTTTGGCAAAAGCGGTTTCATCAAGAATCAAAGTCTTTTTCGCCGTATCGCCCAGGTAAATCAGTTTTGCTCCTGGAGCAAAGCGTGGACCAAATTCATCAATGATGGCTACCTCAAGTTTGTTATGTTTGCCAGGGGATAACTTGTAAATCTTCCCTTCCGCCACTTGCAACGGAATTTTCGTCTGTTCTCTGGATTTTTGATATACGTCGAGCAGGCGACCCTGTTGTTCGATAAAACTACTGGCTTTTGCTTTCCATTTTGCTGAATCATAGGAGCGAATCGCATCCAAAGCCAAGTCTGATAATATGTAATTGGTTAAGCCACTATTGGTTGGGCGTTCGGGATCATCAACGTTTCGGACGACAATACCAGCCTGCTCAAATTGATGGAGGACTTTTCGTCGTACGGTCTCGCGACTGTTTTCGGCATATGCGCGTCCATAAGTTTGCTTAATTTCAATCAAAATATCGTGAACACGCAAACTTTTTCTTGACGCGTTTTTCCATGGCATATCTTCTGATAATTGGGAGAGTGCCAATAACGTTAACGCTGAAATCTCATTTTGTTGTGCGGGAGGTAAACCGATAGTTTCTAAAATATCCTGCGCTTGTTCAATTTTTCCCATAGTGATTCTGGTCTCCTGTATCATCGGAAATTCCTCGGCAAGAAGTTTTGTCTGCCAAAGAGTGGAAAAGATAATTGAATCCATTTGCTCTGGATGAGGTTTTTCAATTTTTCGGACTTTTTCGCCAATATTTCTAATAACTTCCAATGGAGGTAAAGGCAGGGTTCGCAATTCTGCGGCGTTGACTTGGGTATTCCCATTGATGATCCGAAAATAGCGGTCAATGATTGCGCTGTTAAGAATGGCGGAGAGTCCAATCGTTTCGGAAGTTGATAAGGTTCCTTTTTTCTTGAAGATCACGTTCAAATGATTTTCAAAGCCGATTTGTTCAAAGGCGAATTTCTCTCCGATAAGTGGAGCGGAAATGAGACGGCGTTTATCTTCCTTTGCGCTGAAACGACGCAATAAAACATAGTTTCCTTTTGGCACAAGGAGGGATAGGTCATTCAATGAAATTGCTTGTGGTTTGCCCAACTTTTCGAGAGGGTATTCAACTTGATACGGTTTGACATTTTGCATCCAAAGTAAAGGAACGGTTCCATTCCCAGCCTTGACTTGTTCTTTCAGTAATTCTTTTGCGCGAAAAGGAACAACACGTCCCGTCGAAACCTGAAAGCCGTATTTATCAAGAGATCCATCCCATTTATCCACTGCCTCCAGAATTTGCTCGTCAAGAATTCCTGTTGGCAGACGGAAAAACAATAACCCGTCATGGTCGCTCAAGAAATTTTTAAATGAGACCTGGCGGGAGAGAATACTTTGTTCAAAATTCTTTTCGTCTTTTGATGAAGATATATTGACATAGCCCGCCCAATAACGATATTTCTGCGGCTGGGACAGTTTCTCAAAAGAGAAAATCACGTTTTCTTGCAGGACTTCATCGCCTTTGAAAAGATTATCACGAGCTTGAAACAAATGCACCGACCGTGGTGTGACATTCTTGAGCAGATCGCGGCGAAATTCAGAGAAATAAGCGCCAGAGCAAAAACTGCGGGGAACAATGAAAGATGCTTTGCCTTGTGGCGCAAGCAGTTTTGCAGATAACGCCATGAACAAAGTATAAATGTTCGTATGCCCATTCAGTTTTCCATAAACAGCTTTTACCCGCTTGTCATTAACATTGAGCTTGAAATAAGGTGGATTACTAATAATGTGAGTAAATATCTTTTGTTTTGCTTCGTTGGAAGTGAACAAAGGCTGTTGATCGTCTGGTAGACAAGCGAGTACAAAATCTTCCTGGCATATCTGCCAGTTAATTGATATCCCATTCGTTTCTGCCTTCTTACTGACAATCCCCAAAATTTCACGACTAATATCACATAACTCTTTATCCGTTTCGTAGGCGGTAATAGAAATTATGAGCGGACGCTTCTCTTCAATCAACCGTTCAATTACCGCGCAGACCAATACACCAGAACCAATTGCAGGTTCAAGCAGGGACGCACCATCTTGGATTTGCCTTAACTCCCTTGCCATATACCGAGCTACAGCAGGGGGCGTTAGAAATTGCCCATGCTCCCTAAGCGTATTCGCATCCCGCTTTTCAAGAACACGCTTACCTTGTTCGTAACTGTAAGCGACTAAATCTAAAAATTCCATTGACCATATTATAAGCCACTCCTCCAGTCAAATTTTCAACGCTTCCCTTTGCGGTGTTGTTTCCAAGCCAATTCTGCTTTACAATCGGACAACCTATGCAAGCCCTGAACTGTCCCAACTGCGGAGCGGCGATCCCGCAAAAAGCCATCAAAGCCTCAGACTTGGTCTCGTGCGAGTTTTGCGGCACCAGTTTCCGCGTGCCGAAGACCTTCACGCCTGAGCCCGATATGGGAGATCTGATCCTCGGCGCGGACTTCAGTAGCAAGACCATGCCAGGCTGGGAAGTGATCAACGAGGAACTGCTCACGTTCCATAAAGGCAATCCGTCTGAGTTGCGCGGCAGTTATAAACCCCACACCAATACCTATTATGTGTTGAAGAGTTCGGGATTTTTAGACGATTTCGACGCCAGCATCAACATGAAATTCACAGGCGGCGAAGAGAACATCATCCGCGCGGGGTTTTATCTGCGCTTCTCTGATAATGGCGGATATGCGGTGTTGGTCTCGGTCATCGGATCGTATACGATCGGCTATTACAAAAAAGACGAGAAGAACGAACTGAAATGGGAAGACCTGCTCCCGTGGGCGAATCATACCGCCCTGCGAGCGGGCATGAACGAGACGAACCGTCTGCGCGTCCTCTGCGACGGGCGGCAGTTCCGTGTCTACTTGAATGGGGTGCTTGCAACCTCCTTCAAAGACGACCAATTCAAGCGCGGCAAACTCTATCTGGCTGTCGTGCCGACTGAGAAATCAAGTCTTGATATCACCTTCTCCGATCTGCAGTTGAGAGAAGTTTTGAAATAAGAAATCTATTCTTTCCTAATCGTCAAAACCAAAATATTGTATAATGATTTTGACCAAAGGATTGACCATGGAACAAATTACTATTCGAGTCAAAGACAAGAAAAAAGCACAAACCCTTTTGGATTACCTCAAATCACTGGATTTCATCGAAAGCATCTCTGAGAAGGATCTGCCCGCCGATAAGAGATCAAACGCTAGCGCGGAAGCTGATTTCTTTTCCATGGCTGGTTTCTGGGCGGGAAGGAACATAAGCCTTCAATCCATTCGTGAGCAAGCCTGGCCCTATCGCGCATGATCCTCTGCGACACCAATATCCTGATCGAATTCTACAAAGGCAATTCTGAAATTACTCAGGAGTTGAAAGAAATTGGGTTTCTCAATCTAACGATCTCCACAATAACGGCGGGAGAACTTTATTTCGGCGCCAGAGATAAACATGAATTAGGGCAAATCAAAAAGAATTTGTCGCTGTTGAATCAAGTAACGCTTGACGCTGACATTTCAGAAATATTCCTTGCCTTATTGGAGGAATATGCTCTAAGCCATAGGCTAAGCGTGCCCGACGCGTTGATTGCCGCTACGGCGCTCTCAAAAAGCCTTCCGTTGTACACCCTCAATCTCAAAGATTTTCATTTCATCCCCAATTTACAATTACATAAACTATAGATTTTCATTAACCTCCCCTTTCATCCAGTTGCGCGTTTGGGTGGATAGTCTTATAGTCTGTCAGTTCTCTAATTCTCCAATTCTCATAGACTGGAAAAGTCTCCAGTCTCTAGCCTCAAATCTCTGGTCTCGATACGCCCCTCAACAATCATTCGGGGCTACTCGACCAACAATTACCAACTACTCAGGAGTAAACATGCACTACGGCTGGTGGATGTCCATGCGGCAGGGCGACGAAAAGCCCAAAGTAACAAAACAACTTTTATTGCGTGTCCTCGCCTACGCGCGCGGATATTGGTGGCACATCGCGGGAATGCTCGTCACGATCTTGCTCACGACGGGTTTGTCTCTGCTTACGCCGCTCATCTTCCGCAACATGATTGACGTGGTGATTCCCGCCAAAGACGTGACTCGACTCGTTTGGCTTGGCGTGGCATTGCTGGCGATCCCCGCGCTGACGGGCGTTGTCAACGTTTTTCAACGCCGCTTTAACGCGTCAGTGGGGGAGGGAGTAATTTACGACCTGCGTTCCGCGTTATTCTCGCGCCTGCAACGCATGTCATTGCGATTTTTCACCAACACAAAATCGGGCGAGTTGATGTCTCGCCTCAACAACGACGTGGTCGGCGCGCAGAATGCCATCAGCAACACCATCGTCAACATCGTCACCAACCTCATCGAAGCGATTGCCCTGCTCGCGGTGATGCTCACGATGCAATGGCAATTAACCCTCATCAGCATCTTGATCCTTCCGTTGTTTATCATCGCCGCACAACGACTCGGAAATGTTTTGCGCGACATTGCGCGTCAAGCCATGGAAACCAACGCGCAGATGAACGCGCACATGAACGAGACTCTCAACATCGGCGGCGCGCTTCTCGTCAAACTTTTCGGTCGCACACGCGAAGAGGAGAATCGCTTCCGTCAACGCGCCGCGAGTGTCCGCGACATCGGCATCCGCCGCGCGGTCGTCGGCTCGTCGTTCTTCGTCATCTTCGGTCTCATCACCGCGGTCGGCACCGCGCTCGTCTATGGTCTCGGCGGCTGGTATGTCATCGCGGGCGCGTTCACCGTCGGCACCATCGTCGCGTTCGGCTCGTATCTCGGTCAACTCTACAGCGCGTTGCAAGGACTCGCTGGCGCGCCCGTCGAATTTTCAACGAGCATGGTTTCGTTCGAGCGCGTGTTTGAAGTCATTGACTTGCCGCAAGATATTATCGAAAAAGAAAACGCAATGTCTCTGCGTGATGTGCGCGGCGAACTTGAATTCGAGGACGTCTCGTTTGACTATCACATTGATCCCTCCAAATTATTGAAAGATGTCAAACGCTACGGACGCCACGAAGATGTTGGCGCGGTCTTGTCTTTGACCGATAAGGTCGATAAAAGTAACGGGAAGAAAAAAGATGACGAAGCCGCCTCAACCTCAGGGGAGGCGGATTCGACCTCTCAGGCGCGGGAGGTCGCTTTGGAGCGAATTTCCTTCGTCGCCCACCCTGGACAGTTGATCGCCCTCGTCGGTCCCTCTGGCGCGGGCAAAACCACGACCACCTATCTCATCCCGCGCCTTTACGACCCCACCGACGGAGTCATCCGCATTGACGGACACGACCTGCGCGATGTGACGCTCGAATCGCTTTCGTCCGCCATCGGCATGGTGACGCAGGAGACGTATCTCTTCCACGACACCATCCGCACGAACCTGACCTACGCAAAAATAGACGCGACGCAATCCGAGATCGAATCCGCCGCCCGCGCTGCCAACATCCACAACTTCATCATGGACCTGCCCGATGGCTACGACACGATTGTGGGCGAGCGCGGCTACCGTCTCAGCGGCGGCGAAAAACAACGCATCGCCCTCGCCCGCGTCATCCTCAAAGACCCGCGCATTTTAGTTTTAGACGAAGCGACGAGTCACCTTGATTCCGAATCTGAATCGTTAATTCAAGAAGCCCTCAAACGCGTCATGGCTGGGCGCACGAGCATTGTCATTGCGCATCGCCTATCCACGATTTTGGCGGCTGATCTAATTTTAGTGATGGATCGAGGAAAAATTGTCGAAAGTGGCACACACGACGAATTGATCGCGCTCAATGGGCTGTATGCTCAGTTGTATGAGACGCAGTTTCGCGGAGAACGTGTTTAATTTCGGCTTTTCAAAAGTGCTATAATTTGAAATGAGCAAGGAGTAAACATGACCAAGTTAGAGTTAGCCTTCGCTGAAATAGAAAAACTTCCACCCACTGAACAGAACGAGTTCGTGGCATGGATTCTTGAAGAATTACATTCCGAACAACGCTGGGCGAAATTATTTGCCGCGTCCAGCGACGTTTTATCGAATCTCGCGGACGAAGCCTTGTTGGAACACAAGGCAAAGAAAACGAAAAAACTTGACCCCGAAACTTTATGAATTCTCATACCACCGAAAAGTTTCGGAAAGCCTTTGCAGACTTGCCTGCCGACGTTCAAAAACAAGCGCGGCAGGCATATCGTCTTTTTATGGAGAATCCACAACACCCGAGTCTGCGTTTCAAACCCATCCATCCGAATCGTCCGATCTATTCTGCCCGTGTTGGGATTGATTATCGAGCCGTCGGTATCAAGGATGAGAATGAAATCATCTGGTATTGGATCGGTTCTCATGCAGAATATGACAAGTTGATTCGCCAGTTTAGAAAGTAACCCCTCGCTGTAAAGAACTCGGAGACTTTCAAAATCTCCGAGTTCTGATTTAAGAACTGTTTCCCCTCTGCTCCCACAATTGACGTGTGATCTGAATTTGCCCCAGATGACTCGTGGCGTGCTCGAGTGCATGGAGCAATGCCCATCCTGCAGTGAGTTCATTTCCATTGCTGGGGTTAGTCCGCTTTGCTTCCAAATCTTCCAACTTCATTTTTTCCAATGCAGTGCGTGCGTACTCCAAATTATCTGCGAGTCGCTTCTTTAAAACATCCATCCCCGCGTCTTTGACTCGAAATTCCGCATCCCGATCTCGATTGGATGATTCCTGCGCGGCTATGTCGCCGATCCAAAATCGGACTGAACCTGTCGTGTGAAATATCAGCACGCTGATCGAGTTCATATCCTGCCCAGGCACCCAATCCAGCGCCTCTGAGGAGAGACCGTCAATGGCTTGGAGAATGCCGTTGTGGCAATCTTGCAGGAGGTTTAGATAGTCTGTGAAAAATTGTTGCATGATTCACCGTCTCTTTCTTGGAATGACCAAATCAATGATTCATTATAGCATTTCAGAAAATGAGAATTTATGGAAATTTGCCCGCCGAAGGAAAAGAGCGGAGGGTTTCATACAGCAGAGTAAAATAACTGTCATGCAAACCCTCCTCATTCTCTTCTTTGCCATTCTCTCCGAAGTGATCGGCACAGTTGCGCTAAAACTCTCGAACGGATTCACCAAACCCATGCCCAGTGTTGTGGTCGTGATCGGTTATAGCGCGTCGTTTTATTTGTTGTCACTGGCGTTGAAGGTGATGCCCATCGGTGTGGCGTATGCGATCTGGTCTGGCGTGGGGCTGATCCTCACCGTCATTGCAGGGATGATCCTCTGGCGCGAAACGTTGGACTGGGCGCGTGTGATCGGAATCATCCTCATCCTTGTGGGGATCGTTTTCATCAACGTAATTTCCAAATCCCCCGCGCACTGATTCCTCATCCATATTTCGGCGTATCTCCGATGATCTCCCATCCGCGTTCAAGCGCGTGCGCTTTCAAATTTTTATCAGGGTAGACAGCCACAGGATGATCCGCGTGTTCGAGCAGGGGAATATCCTGTTCGGTATCGCCGTAGGCAAAGTCTACGCGCTTCACGCCGAGACGATTCAACACTTGTTGGATCTTATTTTCACTGGCGACCAATTCTCCTGCCAGCATCACGCGTCCGTTCACGATCTTCACAGGCGTGCCGATCACGTCCGCGCCGATGCGTTTTGCGAACGGAGCGATGAACGGTTCCACCGAACTGCTGGCAATATACACTTGCGCGCCATTTTCGCGATGCTTGATCAATCTCGCAACCACATCTTCGCGGCGTTTCTTCCATAAGTTGTGTTCCACCGCCCATTCCGACGCGTGCGCGAGTTTCGCTTCATCCGCGTTTTTGATATACGCGAGACTCTCGACCATCAATTTTTGTCCCCACTCTTGCCAGTCGATCAATCCATTTTTTGCAAGCACGTAGGCTGGCGTCACTCGCGCCGTGTAGAATCGCGCGCGCCATTTGCTCTGGTTGTGTTTCACCCAATCCACCAAGCCCAAAAACGGAGAGCCTGTGGTCAACGTTCCCATCATGTCTGAAATGACGATCATGTTTGCTCCTCTTCCAAATATTATAGCATTCGCAAAATGATACAATCGTCGCATGGGCACGCTCTATCTCGTTGCAACACCCATCGGAAATCTCGAAGATATGTCGCCGCGCGCGATTCGCATTTTGCATGAGGCGAGTCTCATCGCGGCGGAGGACACGCGTCACACGGGGAATTTGCTCAAACACTTCCAGATCGAGACCCCACTCACGAGTTATTTCGAACACAACAAACTCAGCAAACTGGATTTCATCCTCGGCAAACTTTCCAGCGGAGACGTGGCGCTCGTTTCGGATGCGGGGACTCCCGCGATCAATGACCCTGGCTACGAACTCGTCCGCGCCGCGCTCGCCTCGGGTTTCGACGTGAAGCCTGTTCCCGGTCCCTCAGCCCCCGTCGCCGCTTTGAGCGTTTCTGGCTTGCCCACAGATTCATTCCTCTACCTCGGTTATCTCCCCCACAAAAAAACAGAACGCCGCAAGTTCATAGGACAAATTGCCAATTTGTCCTACACTCTCATCTTCCTCGAATCCCCGCATCGGATTCTTGAATCTCTCGAAGATTTATTATCCATCCTCGGCGACCGCCGCATCTGTGTCGCGCGCGAGATGACCAAGATGTTCGAGGAATACTGGCGCGGAACTCTCGGCGGGGCGGTGGAATATTTCAAATCAAAAGAAGCGAGGGGTGAATTTACGTTGGTGGTGGAAGGAAAGACGAAAGAGGAAAGAGAAGTGTGGACGGAGGCTGAGTTGTTGAAAGCGCTCAAAAAAGAGTCGAAAGGCGAGAAATCTGCTAAGCAGATATCAGCTGAACTGTCGGAAAGAAGCGGGTGGAACAAGAAGGACGTGTACCGACTCGTGAGTCAAAATGATACGTCTCGTGGGGCGGGATGATATCCCGCCATTTTGCCATTTCACCAGCGTGCGGGATGCCATCCCGCGCCACGATTCTAAAAGGAATCAGCGATGAGTCTTGAATCCCCAAATATCCCCAATGAAGTGAGTGAGTCGTCAGGCTCAGCGGATTTTCCCGTTCGCGGTTGGTGGAGGGTTTTATACATACTCTTCCTGATCGTTGTGCCAGTGTTTTCGTTTGTGGCGGTCGAAGCGATCAAACCCGAATGGCAATCGGGAGACCGTGAAGCATACGTCGCATTGCTGATGCTTCCCGAAGCGGCGGTCTTTTTTCTCACCTTGATTGCTTATTCGGTACTTTGCTATCTTCTTCTCCTTTTGAATGCAGATCATTTTGCAAAGTTCTTCGCCGTTCGGCTTGGAATTTACACGGGAGTTTTTCTGGCATTGCAGTACACGATCTTGCTTGGCGTGTATTTATTTTCTGGCGTCCAGTCTCTTGCGATCTTGCTTGTATGGTTCCTTCCGCTTTATTTACCAAAACTCAAACGTTTGAATTTTGTCAAAAGAATTTTGAGTTACATTCGCTTGTGGATGATCGCTGTTGTGTTGATCGTGTATGTGATTATCGCATCCTTTATTCGGGAGGATTCTTTCATTCCCGTGCTTCTTGTGTTTCTGGGCATTGTTGCATCGGGACCGTTCTGGTCGTTTCTGATCGCGATTCGGGCTTCGGCTTGGTTGCTTGAATATCACGAAACGAATCTCACCCTCCCGCACGGACTTGGCATTGCGGCTTGGCTCGCGGCTTATGTTTCCGCGTGGAGATTCGACATCCTCAAGATGCACGAGTTGTACGCTCAGTTACCGCCTGTGCCGCCCGATTGTTACATCGCCACCGCCGCCGCGCATGGACATGCAAATTTCGTCGGCTCAAAAACGGTGCAACTCGCAAACGGACATTTGATGCAAGTGAATCGGCAACTGCAAATTTTCAAAAGCGCCGAACTCGCATTGCTGGCGGTCGCGCCGCAAGTTCACAAACCCTTGCGAAATATGTATGATTTCATTGGCAAACCGCTAGCGCGGATGATTCGGTATCCGCTGTTGGCTGATGCCGCGTATTTGTCCCTCAAGCCGTTTGAATGGATTGCCGAATCTGTTTTGCGGCTTATAATCGGCGATGTGCAATCCTATTCAACCCATATCTACACAGAATAACGAGAAGGGAAATCTCACATGGCAGAAGATAAAAAACCCGAAGAGAAAAAAGAAGTCAAAGCCGCTGACAATCTTGTCGTATCGAAACATTCGATCAAGATCGGCGGCAAGACGATCAAGTACACCGTCACAGCGGGGACGATGGTGCTGAAAGAGGAAACCGCCGACCGTGAGAAAGAAGCGGAGGGCGAGAAGCCGCGCGCGCAGGTTTTCTTCGTCGCGTACACAAAAGACGGTGCAGGCGATTCGGCGAAGCGTCCGCTTACGTTTTCGTTCAACGGCGGACCCGGGTCGTCGTCCGTGTGGCTGCATCTCGGCGTGTTGGGTCCGCGCCGCGTGTTGATGAAGAACGACGGCGATCTGCCGAAGCCGCCATTTCAATTGAAGGACAATGAATATTCGATCCTCGATGAGACCGATCTCGTTTTCATTGACCCGATGAACACGGGCTACACGCGTCCCGTCGAGGGCGTGGCGCCGAAGCAATGGCACGGCTTCAAAAAAGATATTGAACTCGTCGGCGATTTTATCCGCTTGTATGCCACGCGCTACAACCGCTGGCTCTCGCCGAAATTTTTGATCGGCGAAAGTTACGGCACAACGCGCGCGTCGGGGCTTTCGGGATATTTGCAAGAACGGCACGGCATGTACTTGAACGGACTCATGCTCATCTCTGCCGTGTTGGATTTCACCACGATTGATTTCAACGTGAACAATGACCTGCCCTACATCATGTTTTTGCCTGGTTACACCGCCACCGCGTGGTATCACGACGCGCTCAAGCCTCATCGCCCGTTGCAGGATTGGCTGAAAGAAGCCGAAGAGTTCGCGCTCGGCGATTACGCCAAAGCATTGCACAAAGGCGATTCGCTAACGAAAGAAGAACGCGCCGACATCGTAAAGCGCGCGTCGTATTTCACAGGCATCTCGGAACAATTTATCGAACGCTCGAATCTACGCATCAACGACCAGCATTATTTCAAGGAACTTTTGCGCGAGCGCGGACTCACCGTCGGTCGGCTTGACTCGCGTTTGATCGGGCGCGACAGACTCGGCGTCACTGAAAATGCCGAATACGATCCGTTGCTCACGAACGTTATCGGTCCGTACACCGCCGCGTTCTACGATTACATCCGCCGCGAGTTGAAATTTGAATCCGATCTGCCGTATGAAATTTTGAGCGGCTTCGTGCATCCGTGGTCGTATAAAGAATTTGAGAACGCCTATGTCAATGTCGCTGAAACGTTGCGCTCCGCGATGACGTACAACCCGTATCTCAAAGTCTATGTGGCGAACGGATATTACGACCTCGGCACGCCGTACTTCGCAACCGAATACACGTTCAATCATCTCGGTCTCGACGAATCGTTGCGCGACAATGTGAGCATGGGTTATTACGAAGCGGGTCACATGATGTACATTCACATCCCTTCGCTCAAGCAAATGAAAAAAGATCTGGCGGCATTCATCAAGGACTCCGCATAGATGATTGGTGCTAAACAGTTTAGCCACAGAGACTCAGAGTCACGGAGAAAACAACAAAAGCTTTCTCTGCGTCTCTGCGACTCCGCGGCGAAAAATGTCAGGTGAATAAATGAATCTCGACGACCTCGAACGCTTCAAACAACTCGACACCCTCAACATGCTCGGCGAGATTGACAACCTCCCCGATCAACTCGCGAGCGCGTATCAACTCGGCATGAAACACGCTTTGCCCGATTGGAAGGATTTCAAACAAGTCGTCATCGCAGGCATGGGCGGATCAGCCATCGGCGCCGATCTGCTCGCCTCATATTGCGCTTCTCTCGCCCTTCTGCCTGTTTCAGTCCATCGAGATTACTCACTCCCTCTCTTCGCCCGCGGAGGCGAGACTCTCGTCGTCTGTTCGTCGCACTCAGGCAACACCGAAGAGACGCTCGACGCGTTCGAGTCCGCTCGAAAATCCGAATGTCGAATCGTCGTCGTATCCACAGGCGGCGAACTTGCGAAACGCGCGAAGGAAAACAACATCCCGTTGTGGACGTTCGATCACAAAGGTCAACCTCGCGCCGCGGTGGGATTCTCGTTTGGCTTACTGCTCGCCATGTTCCAACGACTCGGCTTCATCCCCGATCAATCGAAAGAGATGGAAGATGCGGTCGCGTCTATGAAACGGACGCAACAGCATCTCAAAGCCGATGTGCCTGCGGTGAAGAATCCCGCCAAGCGTTACGCGGGTCAACTGATGGGGAGGTGGGTGACGTTCATGGGATCGGGCTTGCTCAGCGTGGTTGCGCGAAGATGGAAGGGACAGATCAACGAAGTGGCAAAAGCGGGCGCGAACTTCGAGTTTCTTCCCGAAGCCGATCACAACACGCTGGCTGGGACGATGAATCCGCAAGAGACGCTCAACGCCCACACGATGACTCTCTTCTTGCGCGCGCCATCCGACCATCCGCGCAACAGGCTGAGGTCCGATCTGACGCGCAAAGCCTTCATGCTTGAAGGGATGAACACCGATTACATTGACGCGCGCGGTAACACCCCCCTCGCCCACATGTGGACGTCCATTCTGTTTGGCGATTACATGTCATATTATTTAGCGATGGGCTACGGTGTTGACCCCACTCCGATACAGGCGCTGGTTGAGCTCAAAGAAGCGATGAAAGATGCGAAGTAAATCAAAAGGCGACTCGATCAGAGTCGCCTTTTTCAAGTTTTCGGTCGCTTACTTTCCAGCCACAACTTTTTTCTCAGGCATTGCAGAAATCAATGCCCGAAGGGCGTTGTTCACCTGATCTGACGAGGTGAAAACTTTGGCGATATCTGGTTCGATGAGGACGACGAGCGGCTCGTTCTTCATCTTTGCGGCGAAACGGTTGCGTTTTGCTTTCCGATAATCGAAACGATACTCGGAAGCCATTTCCTGAATTTTACGGGGCTTGGTTGTTGACGTTTTCTTCATAGTCTTTGATTTCCTGTCAAGTGGCTGGGCGCGCGCTGACAATTCGTACGGTATCTTCGTGTCTTTCTACAAAGCACACCAGGATCATTCGACGCACTGCTGACAATCCAATGATGATCTCGCGGTGTTCATGTTCCGAGTGGGCAGTATCGTCAAAGATGAACGCAAGCGGGTCTTTGAAAACAGTGATGGCTTCTTCAAAAGTGACGCCATGCTTTCGCATGTTGCTTGCGGCTTTTGCGGGGTCCCACTCGAATTTCATATGGGAAGTATAGTCTTGTTTTGTCTCAAAATCAACAACAGGTCTGGCAAATATGGTTTAATACTCCTATGAATTTGAAATCATCGCTTCGGGCGGGCGTGTACTCATTTGAAAAACTGACCCAACGATTGCGCTTTGCATCGCAACGAACAGATCTGCCCGTTTTACTCGGCATTTCATTTCCTAAAAGCGGAACGCATCTGCTCGATCAAATCTTGCTCGGTTTCTCGAATGTCGCGCCTTATGCAAAGCGATTGCATTCGTTCTACGCAGAATACGAAGGCGAAAGTGGAATCAAGCGCGCGCCTGAGCAGGCGATTCGCTGGCTCGATTCACTCGGTCCGCGCGATGTGGCATCCGCGCATCTCTTTGCGCGACCTGAGGCTGTTGCACGTGTGTGCCTGTCCTCTTCAGAGGGCTCAGCGAAATTTATTCCCTATTTCATCTTCCGCGATCCGCGCGATGTGGTTGTCTCGCATGTGTTCTACGTCACCGAGATGGAAAAGAATCACGTTCATCACGCGTATTACCAGTCGCTGCCTGATTTTGATTCGCGCCTCAAGGCGAGCATTTTGGGAAGACCCGACGCGGACATTGAATTCCCGAACATCGCCGAACGCTTCGCCCCTTACATGGATTGGTTGAAGCGCCCCGAAGTCCTCGCGATCCATTTTGAGGATTTGATCCACGCCCGCGCCGCAACTCTCGCTGGTATTCTGGATCATTTCCTCACCCGCGTCCCGCTTCCATCGCCCCGCGAGTTGATCCTCGAATCCTTGGAGTCTTCCATCAACCCCAGCCGTTCTCCCACATTCCGTTCGGGGAAGACAGGCGAATGGAAAAAATATTTCACCGACGAACACAAGCAGATCTTCGATGATGTAGCAGGCGGTCTGTTGGTGAAACTTGGCTACGAAAAGTAGAGGCGACATGAAGTCTATCAAATCGTTCTTCACGGATACCAATATTTTGCTGCTTATGGCTTTGGGTTTATTCCTCCTGCACATGTTCACAAATCACCAATATGGTTTTCATCAAGACGAAATGGTGGTGATGGACAACGCGAACAATCTGGACTGGGGATTCATCGAATACCCGCCGCTGACTCCCTTCCTTGCTCGGGTCGAAGTGACTCTCTTCGGTTTCTCCCTCGTCAGCGCGCGGACGTTTCCCGCGTTGGCACATGCCATTGTGCTGGTGTTGGCAGGCTTGATGGCGCGTGAATTAGGCGGCAAACGTGCGGCTCAAATTCTCGCGGCATCTGTCTCTGCCATCGCGCCGATTGCGTTGATCCAGGGGTCGTTGATTCAATATGTGACATTCGATTTCCTCTGGTCCGTGTTGATCGCGTATTTCGTGATCCGCTTGTTGAAATCAGATAACCCGCGTTGGTGGCTGGGAATCGGCGCAGTCATCGGCTTGGGGATGTTGACCAAGTACACGATGGCGTTTTACGTCGCGGGTCTGGTGGGAGGCGTGTTGTTGACAGACGCGCGGAAATATTTGCGGAGCAAGTGGCTGTGGGGTGGGGTCGCAATCTCGGTGTTGATCTTCCTGCCCAACTTGATCTGGCAGGTACAACACAATTTCGTTTCGCTGGAATTCCTTTCGAGCATCCATGCGCGTGATGTAGCGATCGGTCGCGCGGACGATTATGTGATCGAGCAGTTTTTGCTTGCATCGAATCCGTTCACCATTTTGATTTGGATGGCAGGCTTATACTATTATTTTGGAACTCAGGCTGGGAAATCGTTTCGCGTCATCGGATGGATTTTTGTCATCACGTTTTTCATTTATCTCTTCACGCAAGGACGCTCATACTATCAAGCGCCTGCCTACCCGATGTTGATCGCGGCGGGCGCGGTCGTGTGGCAAGGATGGGTGGAAAAATTGTCAGCGGCGAAAACTCGTCTCGTGGCGGGGGCAACCTGGGGCTTCGTCGGAATCGGAGCGCTCATCGGAGGAGCATTGTCGTTGCCGATCGCGCCGATCAATTCTCCGCTGTGGGATGTCACGAGCGAAGTCCATGATATTTTCACCGAACAAATTGGTTGGGATGAGATGGTTCAAACAACCGCGGGTGTGTACTCAAATCTGCTCGATGATGAAAAACTCCGTGTGGGAATTCTGGCAGGCGAAAATGATGAAGCCGCCGCGCTGAATTTGCTTGGAGGCGAGTATGGCTTACCTAATGCCATCAGCGGATCGAATAGTTATTTTTTGCGCGGGTATGGTAATCCGCCGCCTGAAATTTTGATCGTGATCGGATTTTCGGAAGAGGATGCCGACTCGCTGTTCGAGGAATGCTTAGTCGCGGGGGGTACTGGAAATAAGTACGGCATTCGGAACGATTTGAGCGACCCGCCGAATATTTTTGTTTGCCGCGCTCCGCGCTTGCCGTGGGATGAATTGTGGGAAAGGTTGAAACGGTATTCGTGAACTGCTCTCTCGTTATCCGCGCATACAACGAAGAGAAACACATCGGTCGTTTGCTGGAGGGAATCAAACAGCAGACACTGAATGATGTGGAAGTCATTCTTGTCGATTCAGGCTCGACTGATGCGACCGTTTCGATCGCCGAGTCGTTCGGCGCGAGAGTCGTGCGAATCGCTGCGGGGGAGTTCACGTTTGGGAGGTCGCTCAACTTCGGGGTCCGCGAAGCGACGCGGGAGTTCGTCGTCATCGCCAGCGCGCATGTGTATCCCGTGTATCCCGATTGGCTGGAGTCGTTGTTGCGTCCGTTTGCCGCAGACGAGCGAGTCGCGCTCACGTATGGCAAGCAGCGCGGACCCGACTCGGCGAAATATTCGGAACAGCAAATTTTTCATCGGTGGTATCCCGATGCAAGCGACTCGAATCAGCCAACCGCGTTTTGCAACAACGCCAATGCCGCGATACGAAAAAGTATGTGGGAGAAGAATCCCTACGATGAGACTTTGACGGGGCTCGAAGACCTGGCGTGGGCAAAGTGGACGAAGGAGCAGGGATACAAAATCGCCTACGTCGCCGAAGCCGAGATCGTTCACATCCACAATGAGACGCCGCGCGGCGTGTTCAATCGCTATCGCCGCGAAGCGATGGCGTTCAAACGGATCTATCCCGAGACGCATTTCAATGTATATGATTTTGTTCGCCTGACGATAACAAATATCTTCAGCGACTTGTGGCACGCCGCGCGTGAAGGTGTGCTGCTGAAAAATATTGCCTCGATATTCTGGTTCCGCTTCATGCAGTTTTATGGGACGCGGATGGGTCACCGCGAGACCAGTCTGGTCACACCGCAGTTGCGCGAGACGTTCTATTATGCGAGGGAACGAAAGAAGAAAGAGGAAAGTGATAGGGGAGTGGAGCCGATTCGATATGATAAATAAAGGGGATGGCTTTTAGTTCGTCAACGCAGGCTCTGTTGCTTGGATCCGCTCAATGCCTGTGTAAACATTGAACCGATTCCCGCGTAAGAATCCGATCAGTGTGATCCCGAATCGTTCGGCAACGTCCACTGCCAAACTGCTGGGCGCGGATACTGCGCAAAAGATCGGAACGCCTGCCACATAACTTTTTTGTAATATTTCATAACTCGCGCGCCCGCTGACCAGTAAAATTTTGTTATGAAATGGAATCTGGTCGTTTAGTAATCCCCAGCCGATTAATTTATCCAAGGCGTTATGTCGTCCCACATCTTCGCGGACGGCTAGCAAGTTTCCGTCGAGATCGAATAATGCGGCGGCGTGGAGCCCGCCAGTGGATTCGAACAAGGCTTGGGATTGGCGAAGTTTATCGGGCAGGGAGGTGATTAGCGAAGGCTCAACGATTGGACCAGAAGGAATGGTTGGAATATTTCTTTGGCTCAAGTCATCGAGCATAGTTGTGCCACAAACGCCGCAAGCGCTGTTGGTAAAGATATGCCGTTCGAATTGATGAAGATGGGGCATTGAATCAACTGTCAGCTGGACTCGAAGCGAGTTGTATTCTTGTTGTTTAGCATCCACGCAATAGGTCATGTTGGTGAAATCATTTTTGCTATGGATGATCCCTTCGTTGTATAAAAATCCAGCCGCGAGATCGTAATCGTTGCCTGGCGTGCGCATGGTGATGGCAAGGGTCTTTTGCTCGTCGCCTGCGCGCAATAAAATTTCCAACGGCTCTTCGGTGGCAAGGATATCTTTCTTGCGCGTGATTTGGTTATCTTCGACTTTCCAGATAGATTGTTTTGATTTGTTGAGGCGGGACATCAACTTCTTTCATCATGTCATTCTGAGCGGAGCGAAGAATCTCCGAGATCATCTTGGAGACCCTTCGCTGTCGCTCAGGGTGACATACCTAGGCTGGCTCCACGCGAACCGTACACACTTTCAACTCAGCCGTGTGTGTGTTGGGATCGTAGCCCGAACCCGTTAAATTATTGATCGGCGTTTCGGCAAAACTGAAACTGGCGAAGACGGTGCCTTTCGGCGAGCGCGGCGTGGACTTGACCTTGATGCGCACTTCACCACGTCGGCTTGTGACCTTTGCCCAGCCGCCGTCGGTGAGTCCCCATTTCGAAACATTATCGGGATTCACTTCGAGATATTCTTCGGGCGCGAGATATTCGATGCCAGCCGAGCGACCTGTTTGCGTGCGCGTGTGATAATTTTGCAAGCGCCTGCCTGTGGTCAACCAGACGGGATATTCATCATCCACAACTTCGGCAGGGTCGCGGTAGCCAATCACTTTGAATATCGCTTTGCCGTGACTGAAACCATCTTCATGCAAACGCGGCGTGCCAGGGTGACCTTTATATGGCACGGGCCATTGATATTGACCATCGTCGATCATGTCCCAATCAATGCCTGCATAAATGGTTGCGACACTGCACAACTCATTGAAAACTTCTTTTGCCGAATCATATTCAAAACCTGGGATGCTCATGGCATTGGCTAACATGCTGAGAATTTCCCAATCGGGTTTGGCTTCACCAACGGGATTAACAGCCGCGCGCACACGTTGAACGCGGCGTTCCGTGTTAACTAACGTTCCGTCGGTTTCGCCCCACGAAGTGGCAGGTAAAACTACATCAGCCATTTCAGCGGTTTCGGTGAGAAAGATATCGATCACAACCAAATGGTCTAATGCTTTCAAAGCGTGTTCGGTGTGTTTGCGGTCTGGGTCGGAGATCAATGTGTTTTCACCATCAATCAACATGGCATGAATACCATCCCCACATCTTTCTAAAGCAGTGACCTTTGTGATGCCGCGTTCCGCATCCAATTTACGACCATACAGCTTTTCAAATTTTTCTTTGTTTTCAGGCTTGCCAACATTTTGATAACCTGGATAGTCACTGGGAGCCGCGCCCGCATCACCCGCGCCTTGGATGTTGTTCTGCCCTCTCAGCGGATTTATCCCGCATCCTTCTCGACCGAGATGCCCCGTCATCAGCGCGAGATTGCTCAGGCTTTGGACGTTGTCCACGCCGCAGATGTGTTCGGTGATTCCGAGCGTGTAATAAATGGAGGCTTTGTCCGCGCTGGCATACAGGATGGCGGCGGTTTCAATATCTTTGGCAGGCACGCCCGTGATTTCAGACGCCCATTCGGGAGTAAATTTTTTGACGTGTTCGATGTATTCGTCAATACCCGTTGTTTTTTCAGCGACGAATTGATGCGCGATTAAATTTTCACGCGCGATAACATGCGCCATGCCGAGAAGCAACGCCACGTCCGTGCCGACGCGGAGGGGGAGGTAGAGGTCGGCTAACTCTGCCAGCTTGATAAAACGCGGGTCGGCGACGATCAGCTTCGAGCCGCGAGCGAGCGCTTTCTTCATCCGCGTTGCCGCTACAGGATGGGCTTCCGTCATGTTGGTGCCGATGCAGAAGTAGACATCCGCCTTCTCCAAATCGGAGAGCGGGTTAGACATCGCGCCGCGTCCTAGAGTTGTCGCTAGACCAGCGACGGTAGGAGCGTGTCAGGCACGCGAGCAGTTGTCTATGTTGTGAGTGCCGAAACCCGCGCGGATAAATTTCTGCATCAGGTAATCGGCTTCGGTGGGAGTTCGTCCGCTGGCGACGCCGTAAATGGACTCGCGCCCGTATTTCTGCGCCACATTACGGAAACCATCGGCGGCGACTTGGATCGCTTCATCCCAAGTGGTCTCGTGCAGTTTGCCGTCTTCACGGCGCACAAGCGGATGTTTCAAACGGTCGGGGTGATGGACATAATCGAAAGCGAATTGTCCCTTCACGCATAACGCGCCGAGATTGGCGGGACCGTCCATGGCGGGCTGGATGCCGATGATGCGATTATCTTTCGATAACACATCCACCGAACAGCCGACGCCGCAATAGCCGCAGATGGTGCGAGTCTTTTTCACACCTATGTCAATTAGCGGTAACTCACGGATGGATTGCATGGTCATGGTGGTTGCTCCTTTCTTTCCTGCTAAGGGTTGATTAGCAAGTGTAGATTCTAATAAACTCGAAAGTAGTAACAAATCCTACCCGTCCAGTGAGCGCTTTGTTGAGCACCTTTGTGGACACAAGACTCGTTGTTGAAACAAGATACTACCATAAAACAAAATCTTCTATAGCCCAAGAATTTGAATAATTGCATCACCAAAAAACCAGAAAAATGCAAGTATGCTAATTGATAAGAATAAGGATATAAAAACTGGAACTAGAAATGTACCAATTGCCTGCCCCCATCCAAACTTATTGGCAACTTTTATCATCATTACTTGTAGATAAATGACATAACCAGAAAATATAAAACTGAAAATTAACACGAATACATTGACATATGGTATCGCGTATAAAGGCATTGAAAACACGGAGAAAATAGAAGTTGGAATTGTGAGTGTGGCTAACCCGTAAAGAATAGTTGCAAACGCGCCATTGCCTTTAAAAATTCTCGCTGTCCAGTGATAAAGAGCAACTGCAACCGTAAAAAAAATTACTGTTGTAATTCCTGCTATTGGTGACATTACTAGAGAAACAACAAGAGAAGTTATTGCTATCGTTGAGTTTAGTGTGATTGGCTTAACAAGCTCAAATCCAAACATGCTCCATCCAGTTACTTGATAAAGTAACTGAGATAGTGATGAAAGTATTGATGTAGCCGTTCCTATAATAAATAACCAAAAATAAACCGAAACTGTGCTGATAGCAGGATTACTTAAAATCTCCGTATAGGATTGCTGGCTAGGTTTAAACACTGCTTTCATCGAAACCCGAAACCAAGATTTGGATTTAAGGGGGAGTTTCACTACTGTTAAGGGTGCTTGATAAACAGGTAGATCCATTTCCTTAATCTCAGGACGGCTAAAGATTTCCTCTTGAATTTTAGGTTCTTCTTGGGTTTCGTAAATTTCAGGTTTAGTTCCAACATCTTCTTTTGAAACATCTTGTTCAGTTTGTTCTACTTGGTAATTTGCAGCCAAAAGTTTTTTAGCAAGCTCTGCTACATTTCGACTATCATCCTCTTCTGCAGTTTTTTCTAATATTTCGCGTGCAGAACGTGCTAAACCAAGATTTTTTCCATTTAGAAATTTCTCCAATTGTCGAACAGCACTTTCTCGAACATAAGTCCGACTATCCTCAATTGCTTCAATTAGTTCATCAGGTAATTTGACAGGTTTAATGCTTTTGGCTGGTATGTTATCACGCAGAACGATTTCCCCTTTTTGTTGATATGACCACTTCCCAGGAGTTTGACTGATTGACTGTGTGACTATTTGCTCGAAAGCAAAATCATATAATTCATCTACTGTAATTCGCCCATCACTATCGCGGTCTGCCTCACCTTCTAAACCTTTGATAAGAAAGTGGGTAAATAATGAATTTTGAGTCTCGCCAATAACTCTATCGCCTTCCCATGCGAATTGAGTTGAGTCGCTTGCAGTTAACACTATACGCCCATAGCCAGTGCCTTCAAATGCAGAGGCTGTTCCCACGCTTCCGCCTGTAATTGCTTTGGTTCCATGAGCAAAAGCACCACTATTACAGCAATCTAGTATGAGAACAATTCTCTTTGAACGGCTCTGATCCATTGCTTCACGGATAAAATCTGACCTTAATGCAGTAGCGCGTAAGCGAGATCGACTTGTGTTTCTAAGTGCCAAATATAGTGAACCCATTTCGTCACGCACGCCATGACCTGAAAAGTAAAGGAGAAGAAGATCGTCGATCTTTTTTAAGTCGAAAAATTCATCAATTCTTTCGCGCACATAAGATTCAGGATGGTTCAAGATTACCTTTACATCATCAAATCCTGCAATGTCTTTATCTCGTAAAACCCTAGCAAAGTCCTCTGCATCTTTACTAGGCGCAGAAAGTTGAGACAAGTTAGGGTCTGAATATTCTGTATTCGCAATAATTAATGCATATTTTGAAGCCATTTTTATTTCCTCACCTTTTTTTAGCCTGTTGATTAACTTTTCTAATTCATCTGCCGAACCTTCAAATTCAATCATCTGTCCATTTACTTTCCCTTTGAACTTTACTGTTTTTCCCTGTCCGCGTAACGCCCATGCTTGAATCGCCTCCACTACTTTGGGTAATACATTTGGCAAGACAGCTATTGCCAACGCGCCAATGGTTACAGGATCAACAGACTTTGTACCTGAAGGCGCATCTTCACCTTTTACCAATGACACCGCTTCAATATCCATATTGCGAATTTCCGCGAATAGTTGGCGCGTCATTTGGTCAACATCTTCTTCTGTTGTTTGATCAGCAATAATTTCAACTTGAAATTCAAAGAATTCTGGAGTAATCATAGTATTGGCTGTTCCTATTATTTTCCGTAAGAACCAACTATCTTATATATTGCCTTTTATATAAAAAAATCTTTGACTTTTCGATTTCATCTCAAATACGATAATCAAATGATGAAAAAGAGATTACAAGCCTTTGCACGGATTGCACTACTACGAATTAACAAGCGATTCATTCTTCAACGCCTTCTTATCACCCAGCGCGCCCGTGGGACAAGTTTTAGCGAGATTCATTTTTGAATCGTTTAATCCGATTTTGAATATCAGAAACAACGCCATTAATTTCTGTAAAGTCATTCTCGTCCACATAGTTGGATAATTCGGTCAATAATGCGGACATATCAGGTTGATAATAATGAAGCAATGTGGCAATATCGTTTTCGTAGATTCCGACTCGGGCAAAATTTCCCTGCCGATATAAAGAGGGCAAAGCATACAGTTTCAACAACAATAATCCTTCCACGGTTGCCAGCGGGATATTGCCGTCAAGAAACTTTTGTACTTTTGAATACCCGCTGTGGACCTTCTTGAACAGCGGATTCTGGGTCAGCAAAACGTCAATTTGCAATTCGTTGTAAGTTGCGCGGACAAAATTTTTGTCCTGCTCAGAGATTTTGAGTTCGGGCAATTTTTCCAGCGAAGATAAAGCCATGAGAATATCTAAATCTTGCGTGTTTCGTCCTTCCACATAATGAAGAATGGCGATTCCCCCGACCAATACATAATCTATCTTTCGTTCTTCCAAAACGGTAAAGAAATCCTGAACCGACTGGATTAAAGAATCTGAATTCATGATGCCACCATCCCAATTTTTGACATTGAACACAACGGCATTGCGAATTACCTTTCCGATTTGGGTACTGTTTTGAAGAGTCATTGTGTGTGTTCCTGTCACAAGTGTAGCATAAAATTTCTTTTGTTTTTTTATGCAATCCGTTGGTTGAGTAGACGGCGATGCTTTTTCGCCGTCGTACCGAAACCAACTATTAAACGGAAAATTTTCATTAACTGGTGGTCTCGATACGCCCTTCGCAACGAACGCTCAGGGCTACTCGACCACCGATTGATTCTTCAACGCCTTCTTATCGCCCAGCGCGCCAGTGGGACAAGTCTGCACGCATTGACCGCAGAAGGTGCAGGCGGAGTCTTTCAGGAAGCCATTGAACTCGGTGGTGATTTGGGTATGGAATCCGCGATTCATCACGCTGATGGCGTAGTCGCCTTCTTGCTCGGCGCACACACGGACGCAACGATAGCATGAAATACACAGATCATAATCACGGAGCAAGAATGGATTTTTATCATCCAACTTGCTGTGACCCGATTGCGCGCCTTGGAAACGTCCGTTGTGGGCATCGTATTTTTCGACGAGCAGAGTCAATTCTTGGGAGGCGATGCTTCTCAAGGGCGTGACTTCGAGTTCTCGATTCTCTGAGACAACCATTTCGAGCAACGTCTTGCGGAATTTTTCGATGCGCTCGTTGCTGGTGGACACGTCCATGCCTGCGGTGGCGGCGGTGGTACACGAAGCGACGGGGTTCTTCATTCCTTTAATATCTACCACGCACAAACGGCATGAGCCAAAGGCTTTGAGTCGCGGGTCATAGCACAGGGTTGGGATGAAGGTCTCTTGCCGAGCCGCGATCTCGTAGATCGTTTCACCTTGCGTGAACGAAACTTCTTTGCCGTCTAGGATGATTGTGTTATCGGTCATAGGTTATCTCAAAGTCTATGTCATTCTGAGCCGCGCTCTTGCTCTTTGCGGCGAAGAATCTCCGTGATCATCGTAGAGACCCTTCGCTGTCGCTCAGGGTGACATGAATACAATTTCACTTTCTACTTCCTACTTTCTACATGCTCCCTCACTCGCTCAGGGAAATGCTTGACCAGACTTTCCACAACCAACGGAGCCGCCATGCCGAGCCCGCAGGCGCTGGTGGATTTCATCGCTTCACTCATGTCGTTGATCTCGGATAACCAAACCGTCATATCGTTCGGACCGTCGCCGTTGAGTCGCTCCATCATGCGTTGTGTGCCGATGCGGCATGGAAAACATTTTCCACAAGATTCATGCGCGAAGAATTCCATCGCATCATGCGCAACGCGGATCATGTCGCGGCTGTCGTCGTAGACGATCATGCCTGCCGCGCCTAACATCGAACCTTTACTGCGGATGGAAGGCTCGTCAATCGTGGCGGACTCGACGTCAGCGTGAGAAAGGAATCCGCCTGAGAGACCAGCCATCGTCACGGCTTGAAGCGTGCGTCCAGTGTTGGGTCCGCCAGCCCAGTCGTAGATCAGAGTCCGAAGCGGGAGTCCGAATGGGACTTCGTAATTACCAGGGCGTTGGATGTCTCCAGATAGAGAAATGATTTTCGTGCCAGCGTGTCCATTCATTCCGAGATTGACATACCACTCGGGTTCGTGTCGCATGATTTGCGGGACAGCGGCGAGCGTTTCGACATTGTTGACGGCGGTCGGCAAATTTTCAAATCCGTGCGTGACGGGGAAGGGCGGGCGATTGCGCGGGAAGGGATGCTTGCCTTCGAGACTGTTGAGGAGCGAGCCCTCTTCGCCGCAGATGTACGCGCCGCCGCCGCGACGAACATACAATTCAAAATTGAAATTCGCGCCGAGAATATTTTTTCCTAAAAGATTTTCTTTGTACGCGTCTGCGATTATTTTTTCAAACAGAAGATTCGTTTCGGGATATTCATAACGCAAATAAATAAATCCGCGTGTTGCGCCTGTGGCGTATGCGGCAATGGTCATGCCTTCGATGACGGCAAGCGGATCGTAATCCATGATGGCGCGGTCTTTGAAACAGCCTGGCTCGCCTTCATCGGCATTGCACACAATTGATTTTGGATGTCCCGCCGCTTTTGCAACCGCTTCCCATTTCGTTCCCGTCGGAAACGCCGCGCCGCCGCGCCCCGCCAACTTGCTTGTCTTCACATGCTCGATCACATCTTGCGGATTCATTTTCAACGCGCGGGTCAAGCCTTCGTATCCGCCCGTTTTTTGATAACCTGCCAACGTGTTTCGTTCTGGTTCGCGAATGTTTGAAAAAACACATTCTTCGATGTTCCCTGGGTTCACTGGCGGCAACAATGTTTCTTTGCGAGTCAAATGTCCGCTTGCATCGCCGACATATTGTTCATCCGCAATGATCACAGTTACGGGTTCGTCGCATCGTCCCGCGCATGGCATTCCTGTGGCGCCTTTATCTTTCAACGCCGATAAACATTCATGCGCGCCGTTCAACGTGCAGACAGGTCCCGTGCAAACGCGCGGTTTTTTTAATCCGCCTTCTTCACGGCTGAAGTGATGATAAAAAGTCACCGTGCCGTAAAGGTCCGCCAACGGCTGACGCAATCCTTTTGATATCGCCCGCATCGCGGCTTCTGAAATGTATCCGTCTCTATCGTGAAAAGCGTGCAATACCCCCAACAGCGGAGCAGGCTCGCCTGCCCATTCTTCTACCAATTGCCGATCTATCAATTCTTGATTCTCGGAATTTGTCATACAAAGATTCTACCGCTTGTTTTGTTAATACGCAAATTTTACGCGCATGTCATTCTGAGCCGCGCTCTGTTTTTTGCGGCGAAGAATCTCTGAGATTGTCGTAGAGACCCTTCGCTGTCGCTCAGGGTGACATTGGGGAAAGTAGGTAAAGATATATAATAACGACATGGACATCAAACCTTATCTGGATATCGCTTCGAGCGACCACTCCCACCTCTGCCCGCGACAAATTCTCGGCGTGCGCTTCGGACTCAGGGGGATGCTGGTTCACGGCTTCGACCTTTCTCTCCGCGCCAAGCATCTACTCGTCATCGCCGAAACTGACGGCTGTTTTGTAGACGGAGTCATCGCCGTGACAAAATGCACCGTCGGTCATCGCACTCTGCGAATCGAAGATTACGGCAAGATCGCCGCGACATTTGTAAACGTTCGGACCGGACAGGCTTTTCGTATTTCGCCAAAGTTGGATGTGCGAGTCCGTGCAAATGAGCATGCGCCGGAAGAAAAACGACATTATTTTGCACAAATGCAGGCGTATCAAACGATGCCGGATGAAGAATTGATGAACATCCGGGAAGTGACATTGAATCTTTCCCTAGATGAGGTAATTTCACATTCTGGAAAACGAGTCAATTGCGACCGTTGTGGCGAAGAAATTATCAACGAACGTGAAATGATCATCGAAGGAAGAGTGTATTGTAAATCTTGTGCAGAGGGTGGTTATTATGAAAAAAAATCGGTGGTCTGACGTTTGCCAGGCGGCTTTCGTTATTAATGGTTCATTTGGAGACCGTAGTACACACTGCCCAAAAAGAGATATAGGCCCGATGATTCAGCGAAACTCGGATATATGATCCCCTGACTGATTCAAAACGACTGCCGCTCAAAGAGCGGCAGTCGTTTCATCTCAGATTAAGACACAGCAGTTCTTTTTTTGAGACGGATCGTTATTTTATCTTTTCGATCTTCACCGCGCAGGCTTTGTATTCGGGTGTCTTGGTTGTCGTATCACCCGCATTATTGGTCAACCAATTCGCGTTTCCTTCACGGAAATGGAAAGCCATCCATACCAGTCCATGTGGCACTTCCTCGGTTATCCTGGCTTTGACCTTCACAGACCCGCGCCGCGAACTGACCCGGACGTATTCACTGTCGGCGATGCCGAGAGTGTTGGCATCATCCGGGGAAATATCCACTGTTTCCTCTGGCGCCATCTGATCGAGACCCGCCCTCGCGGTTTGCGTCCGGGTGTGATAGTGAACCAGCCGCCGCCCGGTACTTAACATGAATGGAAATTCTTTGTCTTCGATCTCCGCCGGGGGAGTCCAGTCGATTCCCTTGAACAAGCCTTGTCCGCGTGTGAACTTTCCGCCTTTGTGGAGGAATTTCGTCCCGGGGTGATCCAGAGTTGGGCAGGGCCACTGCAAACCATCCTGCTTGAGGCGGGCATATTTGACTCCGGCAACCAACGGCGTCAACGTGGATATTTCGTTATCCCAAATTTCCTGTGCGCTGTTCGATCCCCAATCATGACCCATGCGTTTGGCAATCTCTTTGATGATCCACCAGCCGGGTTTGGACAAACCGGGAGCTTCTTTGATTTTCCGCACACGGCTGATGCGGCGCTCGCTGTTCGTATACGTCCCTTCGCTCTCAGCCCATGAAGCAGATGGCAGGATGACATGAGCGAAACGGGTGGTTTCGGTCATGAAAATGTCGCAACATACTAAAAATTCAGCAGAAGCCAGCTCGAACTCAGCATGAGAAATGTTCGGTTCTGAGCCTGCCAGGTTTTCGCCCATGATGAAAAAACCGCGAACATCCTTGGTGATGAGCCCGCTCATCATATCCGGCATCATCAGTCCCGGCTTTTCAGGGAGATTTTCTACGCTCCAAGCTTGTGCAAACTTGGCACGGATTTCCGGGTTCGTGACGCTCTGGTAGCCGGAGAAAGTTCCGGGCAGCGCGCCCATGTCACATGCGCCCTGGACGTTGTTTTGTCCGCGCAACGGATTGACGCCTCCGCTTTCCACGCCCAGATTTCCCAACAACATTTGAAGGTTGGCGACAGAGATCACGTTATTCGTGCCGGAAGTATGTTCTGTAAGCCCCAGCGTATAACATAGCATGCCCGGCTTCACGGAAGCCATCATGCGCGCCATCTCGCGGATAGTCTCTTCTGTTACGCCGGAGATGGCGGCGGCTTTGTCGGGCGGGTACTGCATAACCGCTGTCCGAAGTTCTTCGAAGTTCGTACAGTTCGCCTCGACGAAATCCTTGTTGTACAGGTTTTCTTCGAGCAGGGTATACATGATGCCGTTCAGCAAAGCAACATCCGTACCGACCTTTACCTGCGCGAAAATATCCGCCTTGCGGGCCAGCGCATGATTTCTTGGATCGACGACGATCAGTTTTGCGCCCTTGTTCAATGCCTGCTTGACAAAATAGGAAGCCACCGGATGGGCTTCGGTCATGTTCGTGCCGATTAGGAAAAAGAGTTTTGCATTCTTGAACTCACCGAATGAATTCGTCATCGCGCCCGAGCCAAAGGTAGTTGCCAGACCGGCAACCGTGGGGGCGTGTCAGACACGGGCACAATGGTCTATGTTGTTTGTGCCCACCACCTCCCGGAATAGTCTTTGCATGTAATACGAATCTTCGTTGATGCTTCTTGCACTGCTTACCCCGGCGAGCGCATTTGGTCCGTATTCCTGCTTGATCTGCTGGAATTTTGTCGCGACGAGATCGAGGGCCTCATCCCAACTGGCTTCACGAAATCCATTCGCTTCGCGGATAAGCGGAGTCTTGATCCGGTCATCCGAATAAATAAAGTCGTACCCGTAGCGGCCTTTTACGCAGAGGTGTCCCTGGTTCGGCTCGGCACCTTCCACGCCGGTCACACGGACGATCTGCTCGCCCTTGACGTGCAATTCAAGCTGACAGCCGACTCCGCAGTATGGACAGGTGGTTCGCACTGTGTGTGTCTCCCAGCGCCGCGCCTTACCTACGGCCTTCTTCTCGATGAACGCGCCGACAGGACATAACTGGACACATTCCCCGCATTGGACGCAAGTTGACAGGCCCATTGGCAAGTCCGCATCGCAGATAACCTTCGTGTGCGAGTCGCGGTATCCAAACTCGAGCACCTCGTTCACCACCTGCCCGTTGCACCCGACAATACATCGTCCACACAGGATGCACTTGTTCGGGTCACGGATGATGAAGGCTGCCGAAGCGTCCCGCTCGTCATATTCTTTGACAAAAAAGGCAGGTGTCTCGATCCCCAGATGATATGCAGCATCCTGAAGCTCGCACGCGCCATTGACCTCGCACGACAGACAATCGTGATTGCCATTTGCCAGCAGTAGGTTGACAACCGCCTTGCGGGCATCAAGCACGCGTTGTGAAGCCGTCTGGATCTTCATGCCATCGCTCGGTGTGAGTGAACAGGATGTTTGAAGGCCGCGCATCCCTTCCACCTCTACTACGCAGACGCGGCACATGCTGGCCGGGCCGGTTCGTGCATGGTAGCAAAGGGTTGGGATGTATAAGCCGTTCTCGCGAGCAACTTGGAGCACGGTCTTTCCGTCTTCGAAAGTGATCGGCTTACCGTCTATGAAAATATTTTTGCTCATCCTGGATTCCTTTAATGGATCAACGCTTCGAATTCCGACCTGAACTTTGTCACCATGGACAGGATCGGCGCCGAAAAGGCTTCGCCGGTGGGGCAGAGTGAAAGTCCGGGGATGGTGCGGCACAGTTGGATCACGAGGTCGATATCTTCCATTTTCCCGCGTCCCTTGACAATTCCACGGAGTTTGTTCTCGATCACCCGCGAACCTTCGCGGCACGGAACACATTGCCCGCACGACTCATGGTGATAGAACTCGATGGTCCGCAGAGCCAGTTCCGGGGTGGATACAGTATCGTTGATCACGATAATGCCTCCCGATCCCAGCGATGTCCCGGCTTTTTGGCACGAGTCAAAGTCAAGGAGCAAGCCATCCGCTTCTTCAGCAGTCAGAATCGGGACCGAGAGTCCGCCTACGATCACGCCCTTCAGTTTTCCCTTAACGTCCCCTGCGGCCTCGAGGATGGTTCGAAGCGGTGTACCAAGTGGATATTCAAAAACACCAGGTTGGTTCACATGACCGGAAACTCCAAAAATCTTTGGCCCATGGTTGTTTGGAACGCCGATTTTCTTGAAAGCCTGCGCGCCATGCTGAATAATGTACGGCACGCTTGCGAGAGTCTCTACATTGTTAACTATTGTAGGGCATCCGTATAGCCCGGAATTGGCCGGGAATGGCGGTTTGGGTCTTGGGTTGCCGCGCTTTCCCTCCAGCGACTCGATCTGTGCTGTCTCTTCTCCACACACATACGAGCCCGCGCCGCGATGCACAAGGATGTCGACATGATCGAGTTGCCCATCCGCTCTGGCTTCCTCGATGGCCGTTTCAAGGATTTTAGCGATCCACGCAAACTCGCCGCGAATGTAGATGAACGCTTTTGCCGCGTCGATGGCATGGGCGCTGATGGCCATTCCCTCGATGAGGAGATGCGGATTGAATTCCATGATCTGACGATCTTTGAATGTGCCCGGCTCGCCCTCGTCCGCGTTACAGATGAGGTATACCGGCCGCGAGTCATCCTTTGGCAGGAAGGACCACTTCGTCCCGGCGGGGAAGCCTGCGCCGCCGCGTCCGCGGATCTGCGCTTCCTTCACTTCATTGATCACATCTTTTGGCTGCATCGATTTGGCTTTCGCCAGCGATCGATATCCGCCATTCTTTTTGTAGAAAGCAAGTGTGCGGCAATCAGGCTGGGTTCGGTCGTTCAAGAGAATCCCGCACTCTGAGTAGACAGTCATGGAAGGATCGTTCTCGGGTGTATGTCCCTTTCTCAAAGCATCGACGAGTTGATCGACCTTGGCTATGGTCATGTTCTCGAAGTAACGGTCATTGACCTGGATAACGGGCCCGGTCGCGCAGGAGGCGAGGTCTTGCACCGTGGATAAAGTAAACAGCCCGTCCGAGGTGGTCTCGCCGACGGCGATGCGGAGTATCTGGCTGAGATGCGCTGCGATCTCATCCGCTCCATGCAGAAAGCCGGGGACGCAGGTGTCCACTTGCAGGTGATATTTCCCCACGGGTTTGGTGTTGAACATTGTGTAGTAGGTGGCGATGCCGTAGATGTGGTTCAGGCTGAGATTCGTCGCTTTGGATACCGCCCTCAATGCTTCCCTATTTAACATTTCCCCGTTCTGTGCCTGAATCAGTTGCATAATTGGTAAGGCAGCCGAATCTTTTTGTGGATACTTGTGGATAATTCGATCTATCATCTCTTGCGTAACTATGGGCATATTTTCATCCTGGACGGCGGCTTATTGAGTTCAAAAGATACAAAACAGATTGCACTATGTGTATTGTTATGAATTGTACAATAGGAAGATTATAGAATCTGCATAAACAGTCGTGTAGAAAGTCACTTTGTTAATCATGACATAAGTAATAATAAAGAGATGGGCGAAAAACCGCTTTATTCCGGAAATTACACAGCCTGAGGAAAAAGTAGACCTCTTACACAAGTATGTCTATAGATACAGCCAAGTTCTTTGATATTCGATCTTGTGTTCCCCACCCGCGAAGTGATCGGCAAATGGGCAAGTGAATGTACTGTCTTGTCAAAATATATAAACTCATATATACTCACTGAGTGAGTATATATGACCGAATCTAAACATTCAGGCAACATCTCCCCCGAATTTGCATTATTGGGTTTTCTGATCTCTGGTCAAAGCCACGGCTACGATTTGCACCAACGCTTTGTCACAGAGTTGGGTCATGTCTGGCATTTGAGTCAGAGTCAGGCATATGCTATCCTGAAGCGGCTGGAAAGTCGCGGCGATATTTCCGCTCATCTTGTCGAGCAGGAAAAACTCCCCGCTCGTCAAATGCTTCGTATCACAACACAAGGACGAAAGAGATTTTTTGAATGGCTCGAACTTGGCCTTGGTACCAATGCGCGTTCCATTCGCCTTGAATTTCTCACGCGTTTATTTTTCGCCCAACTGCATCGCCCTGAAAGCATTTCGCAAATTTACAACTCGCAATCCGATGAGATCGAATCCAGTATTGTGAAATTAGAAACGCTCATCGAACATCTTCCTCCCGAACAAACTTTCAACCGTCTCAGTCTTGACCTCCGCCTGCAACAATTGCGCCTCATCCAAAATTGGATGGCGGAGATAAGAACCCAATTCCACATTTCAAGGATATAAAAATGAAACGCTTTTCCACACTGATACTTTTGCTCGCCATCTTTTTAACTGGATGTAGTTCCGCTTCATCCACGCCGATAATTGATTCTGCCAATCAACCTCCGCGCACGTTGACAGTTTTCGCCGCCGCGTCATTAACGGACGCATTCACCGAAATTGGAAATAATTTCCAAGCCGCCAATCCGAACGTGACCGTCACCTTCAACTTCGCTGGCTCCCAAGCCTTGCGGACACAAATTGAAGAAGGCGCGCCTGCTGACGTGTTCGCGTCCGCAAGCGGTAAAGAGATGGAGGCATTGGTCACAGGTTCGTTCGTGACCGCAGAAAGTTCTCAAATCTTTTTGAATAACAAATTAGTTGTGATTCTTCCAACCGCAAACTCCGCAGGCATTGACTCGATTGAGGACCTGGCAACTGCTGGGATCAAAATCGTTCTCGCCGCCGAAGAAGTTCCCGTCGGCAGATACTCGCGCGAAGCATTGGATAAGATGAACGGTTCATTTGGCACAGACTTCAAAGATAAAGTGTTGGCAAATGTCGTTTCCAATGAAGATAACGTCAAACAAGTGGTAGCCAAAATCCAGCTTGGTGAAGCGGATGCGGGTATCGTGTACACCTCCGATGCTGTTGCCGCACCCGAGTTGGTGACGATCGAAATTCCCACCGATATCAATGTCATTGCCAAATATCCAATTGCGCCGTTGGTCGAATCCGCAAATGCGGAGTTGGCTCAGGCGTTCATCGCTTACGTGCTTTCGGATGAGGGTCAGGCAATTTTGCAAAAATGGGGATTTGCTTCTCCGTAATATCTTCTACCACTGCGTCTTCGCGCAGCGAACGGCAAAGGGTCACAAAGGCGCACGAAGGTTTTCCTTTGTGCCCCTTTGTGCCCTTCGTGGTAAATCGGTCTTCTTGAATTGAAAAAACTCCTCGACTCGAAATGGTTATTCATCATCCCAAGCATGATCATGCTGGGATTATTTTTGCTTCCACTGATCGCAGTTTTTGTGCGTTCGATCAACCCCGATTTTTTCGGTTATGCTTTTTCCAAACAAGCATTGGATGCCTTGAAGTTGAGTTTAGTCACCAGCACAATAACGACTGTTTGCGCAATTCTCTTTGGCACGCCGCTTGCCTATGTTTTGGCTAACTGGAAAATTAAATACAAATCATGGCTTGAATTACTCATTGACTTACCCATCGTCCTCCCGCCTTCGGTTGCAGGCTTGGCGTTATTGATCGCTTTTGGTCGCAGGGGCTTGTTCGGTTCGTATCTAAACCTGATCGGAATTTCGCTTCCATTTACAACCGTAGCAGTGGTTATGGCGCAGATGTTTGTCGCCGCGCCGTTGTACATCCGCTCGGCGCGAGTCGGTTTCGCGGGCATTGACAAGCAACTGGAAGAAGCCGCCAGTGTCGAAGGAGCGAATCGCTGGCAGATGTTCCGCGAGGTGATGTTGCCGCTCACAGGCAAGTCCTTGCTCAGCGGCGCGATCCTCACTTGGACGCGCGCCCTCGGCGAATTCGGCGCGACGATCCTCTTTGCGGGGAATTTGGAAGGAGTGACACAAACGATGCCGATGGCAATTTATTTGGGGTTTGAACGTAATTCGGGAATTGCGCTGGCGTTGTCTGTTGTGCTGGTGGTCGTTTCCATTTTCCTGCTTGCATTGACCCGTCGGCTGGATAAGCCCGACCACGATTAATTCCCCTCGTATCCAAATGATATAATCGCGCCACTGTTGAGGCGCGATGTTGAAAATTGAGATCGTCTACTGCGCGGTCTGACATTACACCGCTCGGGCCGTGAGCCTGATGGGTGAGTTGCTCAGACACTATGAGCATGTGATCGAAGAGATCAAGTTGATACCTTCGGACGAAGGTCGCTTTGAGGTGACGGTCAACGGGCAGTTGTTGTTTTCCAAGTCGCAGTTGCACCGTCACGCCGAGGCGGGAGAAGTGTTGGGGTTGGTGAGGAAGTTGGTTGGAGAATAATAATTCGTTGGTCGAGTAGCCCCGTGCAAGTCGGGGCGTATCGAGACCAACAGGAAACTTGAAAATTTTTGTTTGAATCAAACAGGTGGTCTCGATACGTGGCGCTTAAGGCGCCACTACTCGACCACCGATTATGAATAAGTGAGGATATTTAATGCCAAAAAAGGGACGCGTATTTTCAGGAGCAAGACCCACAGGACGACAGCACTTGGGAAATTATCTCGGCGCGATTCGGAATTATGTCGCGTTGCAGGACGACTACGATTGCGTCTATTGCATCGTGGATGTCCATGCGTTGACAACCGTTGAAACCACGCAAGAGTTGAAACAAAACACAATCGAGATGGCGCTCGATTGGCTCGCCGCGGGAATTCGTCCCGAAGAGACGATTCTGTTCATTCAATCGCACGTCCCCGAGGTGATGGAACTCCACACGTACCTTTCGATGGTGACGCAGATGGGCAAACTCACCGATCTGCCGACCTTCAAAGAGAAACTCGCCCAACAGCCTGAAAACGCCAACTACGGCTTGCTCGGCTATCCCGTGTTGATGACCGCCGACATCGTTTTGTATAAATCGGATATCGTTCCTGTCGGCATTGATCAGGCTCCGCATTTGGAATTTGCGCGCGAGATCGTCCGTTCGTTCAATTATCGCTACAACACGAAAGTCCTCATCGAGCCGCAGGTCAAACATACCGAAGTGTTGAAAGTGCTGGGCATTGACGGCAAAGCGAAGATGAGCAAGAGTTTGAACAATCATATCGAACTCGCCGCCACGCCCGAAGAGACGATTGCGCGAGTCCGTGAGATGGTCACCGACCCTGCGCGCGTCAAACGGACCGACCCTGGCAACCCTGATGTGTGCAACGTCTTCTCAATGCACAAAATTTTCTCGCCGCAAGATGAAGTGGATATGATCAACGTAGAGTGCCGCCGCGCGGGAATCGGATGCGTGGATTGCAAGATGCGCTTCGCTGCCAACTTGAATAAACACCTCGAACCTTTCCGCGCCAAACGCGCCGAACTCGCTTCAAACCCCGACTATGTGACTGATGTGCTGAACGACGGAGCCACTCGCGCCCGCGCCATCGCGCAACGGACGATGGTTGAGGTTAGAGAGGCGATGCAACTTCCATAGAGTACACAGGTAGACACGTAGACACGTTGCGAGATACGGGATACGAGTTACGTGATACGACCTGTGTACGTGTCTACTTGTTTACTTGTCTACGTATTTCCGTGTTTACTCCTTCCTATGCGAGCATTAATTCAACGAGTTTCCCATGCCAACGTAACCGTAGACCCGCAGACGATTTCCTCCATCGGGAAAGGTCTGCTGATTTTGCTGGGAGTTGGGCACGGAGATGGGGAGGAGCAAACAGCCTTCCTTGCGGAGAAGACCGCAAATCTGCGCATCTTTGAAGACGAACAAGGGAAGACGAATCTCTCGGTGTTGGACGTGAAAGGCGAAGCAATCGTCGTTTCGCAATTTACGTTGTATGCCAATACGCAGAAGGGACGCCGACCCTCATTTATTGAAGCCGCCCTGCCCGATGTCGCCGAACCGCTCGTGAATCGATTCGTTGAGTTGCTGCGCGGACATGGCGTGCCAACTCAAACGGGAAAATTCGGCGCGCACATGGAAGTGGAAATTCACAACGACGGACCTGTCACGATCTGGCTGGAAAAATGAGCATCCGCCCCAATGCAATTCAAAAACTGTTTCATCGTTTTTTGATGTTGAAGCCCGTCTCGGTCTTGTTGTCGAAAATCTTATTTCGCGCCGACAACTTCCTGTTGCGGCTAACGAATGGAAAACTCACGGTCACGCGGATCGTTGGATTGCAGGTCATTCAGTTAACAACGAAAGGCGCGAAGACGGGGATATTGCGAACCATGCCGCTGATCGGATTTCCACATGGGGAGACGATTGCGCTGATCGCTTCGTATTTTGGCACACAACATAACCCCGGCTGGTATTACAACTTGAAAGCAAATCCCGAGTGCGAAGTGAGTCTCAATGGCGCAACGCGGACATACATCGCGCGCGAAGTGTTCGACGATGAGCGCGAGAAATTTTTTCAACTGGCAATTTCATTTTACGCGGGCTATGAAAAATATCGCGAACGCGCCGCGCATCGGCATATCCCCGTGATGGTGCTGGAGCCGAAAAAAACAAATTAAACACAAAGGACACTAAGGTCACGAAGGGAAAACCTTTTTATCCTTTGTGTACGTGGTGTCCTTCGTGTTAAAAAGAATTGGATGGATTCCACAACGCGGCATCCACCTGCACCGCCAGCGCGCCGACCGAGAGCGCCGCGTCGGCGTTTTGTTTTGTCCATACGCCTCCCGCGCCGATGATAGGGATTCCCAACTTGGCGGCGGACTCTACAACGCTCAATGTTTGTGGAAATAATGATGGACCGAATAATCTGCCGTGCGTGACAGCCCTCACCCCTAGCCCCTCTCCCAGCGGGAGAGGGGGAATCGCGCCCCTCGGCGCGGCGATGCTGATCGCTTGCGCTCCCTCCTGCATCAAGCGCGGACCGAGCGACAACACTTGCTCCGTTGGCAATGAAAAGATCAATGGCAGTTCGCCCAGACACATTTCGAGCGTGAGCAAAATAATATCGTCGGCAAGCAAGGGAGCGAAACCGAGTTCGACAGCCATTACGTTTTCATGCGACTCCAACATGCGCACCATTTGCTGAGTCTCTTCGGGGCGGTCTGCCATGAGGTTGACGATGATGGGCAGTTCGGAGCGCGTCCACTTCGCGGAGTATTTTTTCAGCGCGGCATGGATGCCGGGATTTGGCAATCCCGTGTGGAGGAGAAATCCGCCCGGGTATTCGAGCACAGCTGGTTGAGCAGTCGGCACACGCGGACGAAGCGAGATCGGGTTGGTCACGAACGCGCCGAACTCAAGACCTCCGAGTTCTTGGAGAACTCGGAGGTCTGGCGCGAATCCCAACGACCCCGCCGCGTTTATCAATGGTTTGCTGAAATATAGATCGCGTTTCATAGAAATAAGATGTCACCGAAATAAGATGTCACCCTGAGCGTTAGCGAAGGGTCTCTAGATTATCTTGGGGATTCTTCGCCGCAAAGAGCAAGAGCGCGGCTCAGAATGACATATCGTTTTACCTTAACCCCACCGCTTTCAACATCTCTTCATTACTATCGAACTTGAATTCTTCGACGCCGCGCTTTTTGGCTTCTTCCGATTCGATTGCTTCCAATTTTTTGACGTGTTCTTTCAATACGACTGGCTTGCCAAGGGATAATATTTTTTCTATCACTCTGGAAATAATCAATTCACCCGCTTGTTTCGTCCCCAAATATTGCAAGACCGCCTTCGCCGCGTTCGTTCCGTCTTTGCGGGCGATGCCAACCAAACCCGAACTCGCCTTGCGCGACCAGCCGCCGACGAATATGCCCTCGATCGGCGATTCGTATGAAAGTCCATCCATGGGAAAACGCGGTTCCTTGCTTTTAACAAACTCTCCCCATTCCGTCGGCAGACCGAACGACTCGTCCACCTTGTCGCCGATGGCGAAGATGACCGTGTCGAGCGGAATCATTCGCTTGTTGCCGGTACCCTTGGCGCTGATCTTGCCGTCTTTTTCGATCAGGATATTGTCCTCCACTTCCATGTGAGTGAGTTTTCCGTTCTCGCCGATCATGCCCACCGGCGAGGCAAGAAAATCGAAATGGAAGGAGGCGTTATCGGTCTTGGGGTCAGCCTTTGCGAGCGAATCCAATACTTTGTGGCGGCCCATTTCAGGATCCTGATTGATGGCTTGTAAAGCAGGCAGAACACGCGCCATCTCGCGCTCGAACTCTTCCAGGTCGAGGTATGAGATCAAATGCTTCATCTCTTCTTTTGTGAAGTTAACCTCAGCCGGTCCCCGCCGCACCACTGCCGTGACCTGTTCCGCTTTATATTCGTTGATGAGGTGACGGGCAATATCCACCATCACATTGCCAGCGCCGATGATGGCGCAGCGCTTCCCAAAGTGAAAGCGCCACTGGCTATACGGCGGGAGATGATTGTAATAATACACAACATCCTTGGCGTGATACACGCCTTCAAGCTCCTCACCGGGCAGGTTCAGCGACTTGGTGCCCTGCGCGCCCACCGTCACCAGAACCGCGTCGAAGCCGAGAGAACGCAAGCCATCGAGAGTCAGGTCGCCCTGAGTCCCGAACGTGATATTTCCGTAATAGTCGATGTTGGGCATATCCAAAACATGCCGAAATTGCTTACGCAGTCCCTCTTTCATCGTATGTTTTTCGGGGTAAATGCCATACTCGGCAAGCCCGCCGGGTTTGATATCGCGGTTGAAGAGCGATACATGAACTCCCTGCGCGGCTAACTCGCGAGCGCCGAACAGCCCCGCCGATCCTGCGCCGATCACGGCGACATGGTATGGGTTGGTCACGATGCCTCCTGAAATGCCCTGCGATTTTGAAGAACAACGAGATTATAGCCAAAAATAATTTGGCGGCAACACCTTCGTAACTTTCATACATTTTTTCATATCTATGCTAAGATTACAGGCGTACTTCACCCAAAGTGAGGAGGTCGTATGACACAGTCATCCCCAAAACGTGAAAGACCTTTTGCGCGTTTGATGCGGATCGTGCGCGGCGATGCCGGTCAAACTGCGCGGACGCGCGCCTATCGCCGCGCCAACGCGACTCAAGCCTCCGCGCCGGTTCCCTCCTCTCCTGCAACTGATCGCGTTCCCCAACCGACTCGCCTCCTACGCGCCTTCTGGACGTTCACTGGCATACTTTCCCTCATAGTCAACGTTGTCTTGATTGCCATTCTGCTTGTGGCGCTGCGGATGTTGGGCGCATTGCAACTCACCGCAAACGACCAGTTCTCCGGAGTGCTGGGCGGGTTGTATCTCAATTTTGTAAGAATGGATGAAGCCACCATTTCAACAAATATTCCCGTCAACGCGGCAATCCCACTCGATATTGTAGTGCCGGTCAAAACAACCACACGCATCGTGCTGGCAGATGCAACCACCATCAACAACGCCCATGTCGTCATCAACACCGGCGGAGTGGATATCGATGCCGATGCGGTTGTTACACTGCCTGCCGGCACGCCGCTTAATGTGATCCTCGATTTTCCGTTGCCGGTAAAAACCGACCCCAACAACAATCAGATCCAGGTGCCGATCAGTTTGAACGTGCCGGTCAACATTCCGCTCAAAGACACACAACTGCATGAGCCGTTCGTTGGTCTGCAGGAAGTGGTCAAACCTTACTTCTGTCTCGTTGAACCCAATGCCGTGTGGAACGGAATCCAAATCTGTTCGCCGGTACAATCCCCCTAAATTTGGAGTCATCTTTGACCATGAAAAACTCGCTCACCGAAACTACCCTCTCCAACGGATTGAAAGTTTTCCTTAAGGAAATTCATACCGCGCCGATCATTTCTTCGTGGTTGTGGTATCGCGTCGGTTCGCGCGATGAGGTACAAGGGAAAACCGGTATTTCGCATTGGGTCGAGCACATGCAGTTCAAAGGCACGCCGCAATTTCCAGCCAACATGCTCGATAAAGCCATCTCGCGCGAAGGCGGTGCGTGGAATGCCATGACCTATCTCGATTGGACGGCGTACTTCGAAACCATGCCGGCGGATAAGATCGATCTGGGCTTGCGCCTCGAAGCAGACCGCATGACAAACAGCCAATTCGACCCGAACGAAGTTGCCTCTGAGCGCACGGTCATTATTTCTGAGCGCGAAGGCGGTGAAAATGAACCGCTCTTCATGCTTGGCGAAGCCGTGCAACAAACCGCGTTCCGCGTGCACCCGTACCATCACGAAGTCATCGGCGATATGGCAGACCTGCGCGCCATGACTCGCGACGATCTCTATAACCACTACCGCGAATTTTATGTGCCAAACAACGCGGTGATGGCAATCGCCGGCGATTTTGAAACTGACAAAATGCTGGAGCGCATCCGCGAATTGTACGAGCCGATTCCAACTGGAAAAGAGCCGGCGCGTGTTGCTCGCCCGGAATTACCACAGAATGGGGAGGTGCGCCTTTCGGTGGAAGGACCCGGCTCAACTTCCTACGTGCAAGCCTGTTATCGCTTCCCAGCCGCCTCTCATCCCGATTTCTTCCCGCTCTCGGTGTTAGACAGTTTGCTCGCGGGCCCCAGCAACCTGAACATGTTCAGCGGCAGTATCTCGAACAAAACATCCCGCCTTTATCGAGCATTGGTAGACAAAGAATTTGCCGTCAGCGTGCATGGCGGCGCGCAGGCAACGATCGATCCGTTTTTATACGGGATCACAGTGACAATTCACCCTGAACGCAAACCCGAAGAGGCGCTTGCCGCGCTCGATAAAGAGATCAAACGCGTTCAGGACGAAAAAGTTTCCAAAGAGGAGATTGTCCGCGCCATCAAACAGGCGCGCGCGTTATTTGCTTACGGAAGCGAGAATATTACTAACCAGGCATTCTGGATGGGTTACGCCGAAATGTTTGCTAGTTACGATTGGTTCCAGAGCTATCTTGAAAAACTAGCGAAGGTCACTGCAAAAGATATTCAGCGTGTAGCGAATGAATATTTCAAACCTCAAAGCCGAGTGGTTGGAACCTACGTTCCTATGGGCGGGAGGACTAAATGATGGCGATAACTAATTCTGCATTACCCGGTCCTAATGATATATATCGCGAGGTATTGCCGAATGGGATTACGATATTAACGCGTTCCAATTTCAACAGCCCATCGGTGGTTATCGGCGGTTTCTTCAGTGCCGGCTCGCTTTTCGATCCCGATGCAAAACTGGGCTTGGCAGACTTTGTTGCTTCGGCGTTGATGCGCGGAACGAAGACACGAACATTCGATAAAATTTACAACGAGTTGGAATCCGTCGGGGCAAGTTTAGGGTTCAGTTCGGGTGTTCATAAGTCTGGTTTTAACGGGCGCTCTCTGGCGGAGGATTTGCCGCTCTTGTTGAATTTGCTGGCTGGTTCGTTGATTACCCCCACCTTCCCAAAAGTTGAAGTTGAAAAATTGCGCACGCAATTGTTGACAGGTCTTGCGATCCGCGCTCAGGATACTTCTGATATGGCTTCCATGGTGTTTGATGAAATCCTGTTCAAAGATCATCCGTATAGCCGCGCGGAGGATGGTCACCCAGAAACTGTAAAGAAGATCACACAAGGCGACCTAATCAGATTTCACCGTGAGCATTTCGGTCCGCGTGGGATGGTGATCGCCATTGTCGGGGCGGTGAAAGCGGAAGAAGCTCTCAGGCAGGTGAAGCGCGCCCTAGGGGGCTGGCAGGTGAAAGGTCAGAAAGAAGCGCCAGCCCTTCCTCCATTGAAGCCAATGAGGAAGTCGGTTCGCCGCCACCATCCGATTGCTGGGAAGTCGCAATCGGATCTGGTGATCGGCATGACCGGCCCTATGCGCAAGGACCCGGACTTTTTTCCTGTATCGCTTGGAAATAATATTTTGGGGCAGTTCGGGCTGATGGGGCGGATCGGCGATGTGGTGCGCGAGAAAGCGGGGCTGGCATACTATGCTGGCTCAAGCCTTAGCGCAGGGGTTGGACCCGGTTCATGGGAAGTGAGCGCGGGTGTGAACCCGTCGAATGTGAATAAAGCCGCTGACCTGATCGTGAGTGAGTTGAAACGATTTGTGGATGAAGGTGTGATTGCCGAGGAACTGGCAGATAGCCAGACTAATTATATCGGACGTTTACCTCTTTCCTTAGAGTCAAACAGCGGAGTGGCAGGCGCGTTGCTGAATATCGAGCGCCATGATTTGGGCTTGGATTATTATCTTCGCTATGCGGATCTTGTTCGCCAGGTGACACGTGAAAATGTGTTGAGCGCGGCGCGCCGGTTTATCGATACTGACAAATTGGCGATTGCAGTGGCGGGAGCGTAGGCGAAGTATTCAGTAACTAGAGAATTGGAGACCTGGAGATTGAAGCTGGCTACCGGTGTAGATTTGATCGAGATTTCACGCATCGAAGAGGTGATTGCCCGACACGGCAAACATTATCTGGAACGGATCTACACGCCTGCCGAGTTGGAGCAGTGCGGCCGCCGCGCCGAGTCGTTGGCGGGAAGGTTTGCGGCGAAAGAAGCGGCTGTTAAGGCGCTGGGTTCAGGGATCGGGGATATTATGTGGAAAGAGATCGAAATCTTGGGTGGTGAACACAAAGCGCCTATCTTGACTCTTCATGGCGCGGCGAAACAAAAGGCAGACTCGCTTGGGTTTGCTTCGTGGTCAGTGAGTATTAGCCACAGCCGGAGTCATTCGGTAGCGTTTGTGGTGATGATCGGATAAAAATAACCTCCCGTGAGCCAGTTTCACGGGAGGTTTGCAAAGGACAGGACTCGACTCTTGTCCGCATTGCCATGGTTGCCGTTGTTTCATCCGCAATTCAATTGTGGATGAAACCGGAACCGATTAATTTTTATCTTCCACTCCGACCCAAATGTGACCGGGGAGAACGGGGCGATAGGCGCGTACAGTGACCTTCTCGCTTTCCAAAACTGCATCTTTCAACATGTTGGGATGCACGAGGCATAAGTCGGGGGCGCGTCCATATTTCTTTTTGTAATACTCCATCGCCTTTTTGATCTTGGTATCCAGTGTTGATTGAGTGTCATCGAACCAAAGCATTCCAGTGTGCATGTCAGCCTCCTTTTCTATTCTATGCTTGGTAGCCAAAAACGAAGCCATTGATCGCCTTCGCGCAAGGCAAATTCTGTTCCGTGGTTAAGTGTGTGCAGGTTCGCGTCCCGGGCTTTCAACCGGTTGGTGGTGCCTTCATCTTTGATTGAGCCGAAGATGCGTGTGCGGAACAATTCCAGCCAGGGGTGTAATGAATCTAAACGGCTTGGGTTGAGCGTCACGATGGGCCAAACGCGGCGTGCGGGTCCGCGCAGAAGGAGCCAGCGCAGGTTTTGTCGCGCGTCAAAATCGAGGTTGGTCGCGGCTTCGAGATCGTCCAACAGTAACAGAACAGATTGCGAACTGGTTTTATTTCCGTGCGCCCAGGATGCCAGCGAAAGAATGAATTCCTCAGAGGAATTGGCAAACAAAGGAAAAACGCCGACATTGTTGGGGTTTTTTTCAACTCCGCTCCATTCCCCGGGATGGTTGGTCACCACACCGAACTGGAGGTTGGACGGTTGATGCATCATGCCTGCCGATTGTGCGATCACTTGAAGGAGATTGGTTTTACCGGCGCCGGCATCGCCCATGACCAATAATGGGCCTGGCACTGCGTCGTGCAAGTTCAACAGCATCGGCAATCCATCGGATGCGACTCCCATGAACATGGCTTCGTTTGGCATGGTACCAAATTCAGAGAGCACCTGGTCTAACGATGGGTGAGCAGGAACCGGCGCAAGTCGACGCGTTGCTTCGATCTCCGGTTTGAGTTCTGTAAAGGCTTCCATCAAGAGTTCGTATCGATTTATATCGCTCATAGAACAATTGTTCTAAATATACAACTTCTCATTCCCCATGTCAAGAGGCAAATTCATGCTTCGCAATGTTTTTGTCATTCTTGACTGACATTCTGAATCCTGCTACACTTGCGCCCTGCTCCTCGTAGCGCAGCGAAGATCCCGCGATTTAGTGGCGGGGCAAAGCGCCGGGAGCAATTTAATTGCTTGCTCATCAAAAATAAGCGTGGCTTTGGTATAATCGTCCTGCTTAATTGAGCGAAGCGTGTGCCGACGTAGCTCAATCGGCAGAGCACCCGCCTTGTAAGCGGGCGGTTACGAGTTCAAGTCTCGTCGTCGGCTCTGAGATTGCCGGGAGAGACCTATCGGCGATCATAAAAATTTATTTTGGGCAGTTACCCAAGTGGCCAAAGGGGACTGACTGTAAATCAGTTGTCAGACGACTTCGGAGGTTCGAATCCTTCACTGCCCACTACTCGTGCGAACGGGTAAGCACATTAAGCCCTCATAGCTCAGTCGGCAGAGCACACCCTTGGTAAGGGTGAGGTCACGGGTTCGAATCTCGTTGAGGGCTCAATCGTTGCTATAAAATTTCTTTATCAGGTTAAAGAAGGAGAAAGAAAATGGCGAAGGAAAAATACGATCGAAGCAAACCGCATCTAAACGTGGGGACGATGGGACACATCGACCACGGGAAGACGACGCTGACGGCGGCGATCACGAAGGTGGCGGCGCTGATGGGACAAGGGG
>Ga0209096_1000153_pt1 | contig 100743 bp, 105 predicted proteins | sample AD_UKC034_MetaG_FD_184407 | JGI IMG/M metagenome (GOLD analysis project Ga0209096, IMG submission 184407) | Active sludge microbial communities of municipal wastewater-treating anaerobic digesters from USA - AD_UKC034_MetaG (SPAdes) (version 2) | ecosystem: Engineered > Bioreactor > Anaerobic... | reverse complement strand
GGAGGAGGAGTCAATCAAAATGAGAACAGAGGAGGGGGTGGAGGGGGAGAGAACAGCAACGCCCCGGGAGGAGGAGAGAGGACACCCTCTCCTACCACTGAAGGAGATCTTCCCCCGCCGGGGTTCGGTGGGGATGTGCCGTTGGGCATGCCCGCCGCCGGAAACGGTCCGGCACCGCTTCCCGTCTTCGAACTCATCTCCGCGCTGCCCTCGTCGAACCGGGCGAATGACAAACGCATCCGTCTTACCGGACTGCGATGAGCCTGCACGGCATCCTCAACGGCACCATGGGCATCATGATCGTGATCATGCTGACAAACCTCCTGCTGCTCCCGCAGGATCGTCACATGCGTCCGCAGGACGCACCGGTACTCATGGAGGAGCAGACGATCCCGCAGCGCCCCCTGCGACTACGCATTCCAGCGCACGGCATCGATGCTCCGGTGGAACCCGTCGGCCTGACGGAACGCGGAAATATGGACATTCCCCAAAGCGCATTCTCGGTGGGATGGTACGAGCACGGATTCGTTCCGGGCGACACAGGCAACGCGGTGCTCGCCGGCCATCGTGATACGGCGCTTGGCACGCCCGGCATCTTCTGGGCACTCTCAGGCATGCAACCGGGAGAAATCATCGTGGTGGAAACGGAGAATGGGCCACTCAAGTTCCGCGTGACCCGAACGGAGGCATTCCCCTACGACAGAGCTCCGATGCAAGAGATCTTCGGTGCCGCAAGCGGCCGCTACCTCAATCTCATCACATGCATCGGGCAATGGAATCGGCAAACGTATGACAGGCGTCTGGTCATCTTCGCGGAACTGATGCAACCGGAGAAAAAAACCCTCCCGATTCTTTGACGAACACCTCCTGCTTTGGGTAGAAGGATGGTCCCCCGCCTCCTCTATGACCCGCACCATACTTCTGACCGTCATCACTCTTGCGTTCACATGCGGCACGGCAACCACGGCATGGGCATGGGAAGCGAGCCGTCTCCCCTCCGATCCGGAGCCGCAAGCCACACGATTGCTGCAGCGAAGGGAGCAACGAAGGGAGCACCGACTCTCCCGGCAAGAAAGGGAATCGACGGCAGTGGCAAGCAGCAGAACCCGCGTCAGTGTGCGCAGGGAGACGGCCCGCGTCATGGTGCGACGCACCGCGACTGATCGCAGGAAACAGGTGACCGCGGTGCACGCGGCGGCATCAGTCCATCCGTTGCAGGAAGAGATGCTCCGCCTCGTGAACGGGGAACGTGCGGCAGTTGGACTCACGGCACTGACCCTGCATCCGCAGCTCCAGGCATCCGCGCAACGGTATGCCGAGTGGATGGCGCAAGACCGATTTTTTTCCCATACCGATCCCGACGGCGGATCCTCCGTCGATCGCATACGAGAGACGGGCTATTTGCATCCGCCCTGCGACTGCGCCTATCGATATGTGACCGGCGAAAACCTCGCGCACAACCAAGCCATCCCCGCTGCCGCCATGGATGCGTGGATGGATTCCCCCCCGCACCGTGCCAACATCTTGCACCCGCAATTTGAGGAGATGGGCGTGGGATACGCGGACGGCTACTGGGTGCAGCACTTCGGGGGCATGATGGAACGCTCATAATCCGCAAGAAGAGGAGCCGAGGCCCCTCTTCTTCCGTGCCGATGTGTGATGACGGTTCTGTGTTACTCCTGCGTGACGGAAACGGTGTTGCCGCTCGTCGCGGTGATGCTGGACGTGACGGTGTTGCTCGCGCTCTGCGAGACGGCAGCCGCCTGATTGCCCTGATCACCCCCGTCCTCCTGCGACACTTCGGAGGCATTCACCACCGCAGATTCGACCGTGGACGCCACTTCGGCCGCTGCATCCACCTCGAGCGCCGACTCCTGATTGCTCTGATCGCCGCCGCCTTCCTGCACGACTTCCACTTCATTCTCCGCCGCCGCATCGATGGATGACTCTACGTCCTGCTCGCCCGATTGCCCGACGTCGGCCGCTTGATTGTTCTGCTCACCGTCCGCAGCTTGCTCCACGGAACTTGCATTGGTCAGCACGGCGTCAACCATGGCTTCGATGTCAATCTCGGCGGCAACGGCGGCATCACTTTCCTGATTGGTCTGCTCCGCATCGTTTGCATCCTGTGCAACGGAAAAATCGTTGGATGCTTCCGCTTCCGCGTCGAGTGCGACGTCGCTCTCCCCCTCTTGATCGACAGCGACCTCCTGATTGTTCTGATCACCCCCGGCCTCCTGTTCGACTTCGCCTACATTGGAGAGCAGCGCCTCGACGAGCGCGCCGAAGGAAAGGCCGGCTTCCACTTCCGCCTCGGACTCCTGATTGGCCTGATCGTCATCATCGGCCTCCTGTTCCACCTCGGTGGCATTGGTGGCGTCGACCGCACCCGACAATTCCACGTTCAGATCCGCCTCCTGACCGACATCCGCCTCCTGATTATTCATGTCCTCGTCGCCCTGCTGACCGATGACCTGCGCATTCATGGACAAACCTCCCAGGAGCGCCTGGATGACGGTCCAAGATGACACGCTGAGACCCGATGTTTGATTGCCGGCGGCGGCAGCGATGCCCGGCGCCGATACTGAAAGGACGAGCGCGATGCTCGCCGCCGCGGAGACCGCCTTCGCGGCCAACCGATTGCGTATGTGTGCACGCATCATAGAGAAAGGTGGGAAAGAGGGATAAAAGGAATGGAGGCGGCAAACGCGCCTCACGTCATGCGGAGACGCCAAAGCGGCAGAGCCATGACAGAAAAGCCAACAATATTTCTGCGCATCCTTCGAAAATATGCGCGACGCACGGTCCTTCTCATGGTCTCCGTCAAAAATGAACCAAGGTGAACGACAAACCAAAAGGCGAAACGTCCGAAAGATTCGTAAGAGCAACGGGGAAGGCACGTCACCTACCTTGTTTTGTACTTCCTTTCTTTTCACCCGTTATGCCCACTCCGAACACGGGGAGAGCGTTCTCCCCACACACATCATCGGCCCGGATCATCCGGATCTCGGCAACGGTAACGGTTGCCTCTCTTTTCTTTTGGGTGAGCGGCGCGGGAGCCGCCCCCTTCATGAATCAACTCATGGACATGGGAACGTCGGCGGTGACCAGTGTGTTCGCCGGGTTCACGTCCCTCTCGCAGAATGGAGCGACCGTCACGCAGGAAGCGGATGAGGAGGCCGCCAACCAGGAAGCGGATGCGGCGACCGATGCCGATGCGGTGCTGGCGGTCGACGGCGATCTGACGGCGGACAACGCTGTGGATGCCACGCAGACGGCTGCCGCAGAGCAGAGCAATCAGGAAATGACCGGCGGGCTCGATGCCGATCTGCTCCTGGGACTCGCGGCGGATACGACGGCGCAGAGCATGACGGACATCGCGCAGGAATCAAACGGCGACGGACCGGCCAATCAGGATGCCGATGCGGCCGCCGATGCGGAGACAGACGTGGAGATGGCGGCAGTGGGAGCGACGCTCAATATTCTGACGGCGAAGCAGGAAAGTGACGGTGACCAAGCAAACCAACTGGCGGACACGCAAGCGGATGCCGACGGAGACGGCGTGGTGGTGATCGCGGGCGCGGCGAGCGCCATCGGATCGACCGCGCAAACTGCAAGCGGCGGGCCGACCAATCAGTACATTACCAACATCTTCAACGCCAATACATTCATCGACACGCTGCAGCAGCTCACATCCATGAACATCCTGACCGTTCTGCAAACCTGCAACGGACAGTGCAATCAGGTGGCAAACGTCATCGCCAATGCGCTGGCAACCGGCGTGCAAGTCGTCACCGGCGACTCGACCGTCATCGCAGATTTGAGCCAGGACAGCAGCGGCGATGGATCTGCCAATCAAGCGATGGACGCGGAGCAATCCGCAGGGACGGACATCAACGGCGACCAGTCCGTGGTTTCCTTCAATGAGATCGGACTGGCACAGGAGGGCGGCGAGAGCAGCAACCAGTTGGCGGACATCGCGGCGGAAAGCGACGCCGAGGGCCTGCAGGTGCTCACGGGTGATTCCGTGGTCCTGGTGGATGCCGCCCAGACAGCCGATACCGACGGGAGCGCCAACCAGAACATGGACCTGGAGAATGACAGCGAAACGGAGGTCGACGGCGCGCAATCGGTGCTCTCGTTCAACATCATCGATGCTTCGCAAGAAAATGGCGGCGATCAGGGGAATCAGCAGGCGGCCGTCGCCGCCGACAGCGAAGCGAGCGGCGTGCAAGTGATCGACGGCACATCGGTCGTCGTGCTGGCGGCGGGACAGAGCGCGAGCGGAGACGGCGACATCAACCAACAGGCGACGGCAAACAACGACGGCAGTGTCGACGTGAGTGCGGATCAAGCCGCTGTCTCCTTCAACGTCGCCGATCTGGAGCAAGTCAATGACGGCGACCAAGGCAATCAAAATGCGACCGTGGCGCTGGACAGCTCCGCAAACGGCACGCAGATCGTCGGCGGGGTCTCGATGATCGGAGCCATCATCGAGCAGGAGGCGAGCGGAACCAACCAGAACGCAGACATGGTCAATGACAGCGCTGCGACGGTGGACGCGGAACAAGAGATCGTCTCCACCAATGCAGCGGACGTCAGCCAGTCCGCCGACGCCGATGCGGGCTCGGTGGCTCAGTCCTTGGATATCGACGCCGCGAGCGATGCAACCGGCGTCCAGGCGGCCAATGGCGCGTCCGTCATTGTCTCAGGCATCGGACAGAACGCGGACGGGGACGGTGCGCACAATCAAGATGCGGAGATGGGAAGTGACAGCGAGAGCACGGTCGCGGCACTGCAGGGCGTCATCGCTCTCAACGACATCACCGCCAACCAGGAAGCGGAGGTGGATCACGGAGCGGGCGCGCAATCGATGATCATCGATCCGACGGCGCAGGCGGTGGCGGTGCAGCAGGTATCGGGACAGTCCGGCAATATCTCGGGCATCGCGCAGAACGCGGAAGACGGCGACGCGAACCAAGCGGCAGACAGTACGGCGGACGCTTCGACGAACGTCGGAGCCGAGCAGACGGCGGCAGCCGTCAACGTCGTCGACGCCTCCCAGGAACAGGACATCGATCACGGCGCGGGCGCACAGTGGGTGATGATCGCACCGGTCGCCGGTGTGGCGGCCGTGCAGGACGTCTCGGGTGATGCGGGCAACATCTCGGGCATCGAGCAGAACGCGGAAGGCGGGGAGCAAACCAACCAAGACGCGGGCATCGATGCGGCGGCCTCCACGGATGTGCAGGCCGGACAGGATTCGACCGCGACCAATGTCATCACTCTGCAGCAGAGCGCGACCGCCGATCACGGCGCGGTGGCGCAGGCCGGTGAAGTCGCTCCGGTAGCGACGACTGCGGCGAGCCAGGACGTGTCGGGAACATCCGGCAACCTCTCCGGCATCAGCCAGGACGGCGGGGACGGCGACCAAGCCAATCAGGATGCGACCATCGACGCCGATGCGGACACGCAAGTCAGCGCGGACCAGAACGCCGCCTCTGAAAACCTCGTGGACATCATCCAGGAATGCGACGTGACGCAGGGAGCGTGTGCTCAATACTTCTACGTCATTCCGGTTGCGTCCACGACGGCTGATCAGAACGTCGCGGGTACGTCAGGAAACACCACCGATGTCAGCCAGGACGGCGGGGATGGCGACCAAGCCAATCAGGATGCCGTCGTCGAGAACACGGCTGCGACGGACGTAAACGCGGCGCAGGATGCTGCGGCGGCGAACACAACGACCGTCTTCCAGACGTGCACGGTAGACATGAGCGTGTGCGCGCAGTACACGGAAGTCGATCTCAATGCGGATACGCAGGCCGAGCAGAACGTCACGGGTGATGCCACCAACGAGACGACGGTGGAACAGACCGGCAGCGGAGATCAGAGCAATCAAACGGCGGACGTCACCGACGATGCGACCACGGCCATCGACGCCTCACAGGATGCCGCATCGCTCAATGACACCGCGGTCACGCAGACGGGAGGAGGCAATCAATCTGCCGATGCGACAGGAACCGCGAATACGACATCAACGGTCAATGTCACCGGCACGAGCGGCAACACGACCGCCATCGTGCAGGAATAAATCATCGTACACCATTGGTTTCTCAAGGGGAGGACAAGCGTCCTCCCTTTGTTTATGCCGTCCGTTCCATACGGAAAATATCGAGGAGCCCAAACAGCAGACTCACCGCCAGCGGTCCCAGGATGAATCCCGCCATGCCGAACACGCCGATGCCGCCGATGACCGCGAGGAAGATGAAGAGCGGATGCATGCGCATGCCGCGCCCCACGAGCATGGGATGGAGGACATTGTCGATCATGCCGACCGCGAGCGCCCCCCACACCGTCAACCCTGCCGCCGAAAAGTACTGGCCCGTGAACACGAGGTACAGCACCGTTGGCACGAGCACGATGGAGGTGCCGATGGTCGGAATGAGCGCGCCCACGCCCGCCAAGCTTCCCAGCAGCACCGCACTGGGCACGTCGAAGATCAGAAGACCGATGCCCGTCGTCACGCCCTGCAGCACCGCGATGATGAGCGACCCCCGAATGACCGAATTGACCGCTGCGCGCAGGCGGAGGATCAACTGACGATCTTCCTTGTCCGTGAGCGGGCTCAAATCGATGAGCGCTTCCATGAACCGTTTGCCGTCCTTCAACAGGAAGTAGTACGCGATGATGCCCAAAAACACGAGGAATACCGCACGTATCGTTCCCGCGAAGAAGGACTGCAGATTGCTCGCTATCCACTGCAATCCCTGGCCGGCATACTCATTCAAATTCAGAGAAACACCGGGCAAATAGTGTCGCAGCAAATCTTCCAACTGACCGAGCAAATCGACGGGCAACGTGCCGCCGCTCAGTGCCGCATACAGATTCGTCGCTTCGGCCGCGATGGTGACTCCGAGGAGCGTGAGCGGAATGAGGAGCAGCAGGATGGTCAGGACCACCATGAGGAACGCCGCAACGGAAGGACGGTTGCCCGTCTTGGAGAGCAGCCACTCGTGCAGTGGATGCAAAATGACCGCCGCGGTCGCCGCGACGGCGAGTGTCACAAGGTACGGCCGCACGATGAAAAACGTCAGGAGCAGCGCACCCCCCAGCAGGAGCAGGAAGAACGTAGTGCGCAATCGGGCTTCCTTCATGCGCGCATCATAGCAGAAACGCCGGAATCAAACGCAAAACGACCTTCGTTTTCAAATGAGAGAAAGTGAAAATCGGTCCAAAAGGTCAATTGATCCTGCGCAACGATCATTGCTACGTTGATTACTTCTTCTTCTCCCCACCTCCCTATGCGTCCCCGCGCGTACCTGGCTGAACTCATCGGCACGTTTCTCCTCGCGTTCGTCGTGCGCCTGTCTCTCGTCACCGCCTTCCCGCTGGCCACCCCCGTCCTCGCGGGCGTCACGCTGATGCTGATCGTCTTCATGATCGCACCGATCTCGGGCGCGCACGTGAATCCTGCGGTGACACTGGGACTGCTCAGTATCCGGAAAATTTCGGTGCAGGATGCCGCTCTCTACATCGTCGCGCAATTGATCGGCGCCGCCATCGCACTCGTCCTCGCGCCGGTGTTCGTGAGCGCGCCTCTCGCCATCAATTCCTCCTCCCTCCCCATCATCTTCCTCGCGGAAATGGCGGGCGCCGCGATCTTCCTCTTCGGCATCTCCGCGGTGGTGTGGAAGAAGGCCCCGGAGAGCATGAGTGGCGTCACGATCGGCGGCTCGCTGCTGCTGGGTATCCTCGTCGCCTCCACGGCGGGCAACGGCATTCTGAATCCCGCAGTCGCCCTCACACTCTCCTCCTTCACATGGGCGTACATCCTGGGGCCCATCGTCGGAGCGGTCGCAGGCGTGTGGCTCTTTAGAGCGGTGGCGGGAAAATGATGCGACGGTGTCAACCAAGGTAACCGAAGGAACCGACGATCGACGATCTCTTCGCTCTCGTTTGAAACGTGAGAGGGGCAGACGTGTCTATGCCGCCGCCATTGCTCGCACCGCCACTCCCAAAAAATACGGCCACAGCACGACTGCCAGAACGCCCTTCCAGAACGAGAGCTGCAGAAACCCGATGGTGAAGAGCCAGAGCGCAAACCACATGCCGCCGGTGAAGGAGTGCTGTTCAACGTGAATTTTTTGCATGCCTCATATGTTACACCTTCCCGTATGATCGGAGAAAAGAAACAGTGATGATACCCGCTGCCCTTCAGGATTTCGTGGGCGCGCTCGATCTCAGATCCTGCCCCTCGTCATCGATGGCAGTGAACATCCCTCAGCGAGAGCAGCCCCGATTTGTACTTTCCCAACACCTCCGGTGGAGGTATGATAACGCCGATGCCGAAAGCGGAATCCATCTTCTGGGGCATGGCGATCGTTGCGGGGCTCTACCTTCTCTCAGGATGGGAAGTCGGACCCGCAGGAAGAGTGAACGCCCGATTCGCCAATGCAAACGTGGCGGCACAGGATCAACAAGCGGCTCCCGCGGGCGGCCACTTCATGCCGAACGGAGAGTGGATGGCGGACGGTGCCATGGGTGGGGGATGCGGTATGCACGGCGGCGGCGGATGCGGCTGCGGACACTAGGAATACAACAGGATACGACATCCATCGATGATTCCTTTAGTGATGATACCCGCTCCTCTTCAAAATTTCCTGCGCGCGGTAGAGCTGCTCCAGAAAGACGATGCGGCAGAGTTCGTGAGGGAGGGTCATGGCGCAAAGTTTTGCTACGTCCACAATGACGGTTTACAAATACTTCTGGACGCATTGATCACAACAGGATCGGGAAGTTGCGATTTTTGAAGATGACGCTCTTCAATTTTCATGACATTGAAATCGCATATCTTGCATATGTACTGCCCGGAGAGTCCTATGGGAATGACAGCGGTAAATTTCTTATGTGGGAATCTGGATTGTGCAACCTCGATTGCCGGAGCAATATCCCCATCCGCAGACACGATATAGGCATGGTCATATTTGTCCTGATAGGCATAGTCCACAATTTTCGTCGCAAGGTTCACGTCAGTTCTCTTCTCTTCATTGGTCTGAAAGGTGATCTCATCAGGTAACACGGAAAGCTCAGTGACGACCGGAGCCATATCCGTGATACGCATCGTGTGCTTATTGAATCGTTTGGTAACCGGACTGAACTTCCCCGGTACCACATGCACTCCATACTTGGTGAGCGCTTCCACATACTGCTTATGTCGCTGCTTCTTTCCATGATCCCAAGTGCAATACGCTGTAAAATACAACACCTGCGCCACAGTCTCATCACGACCCACAAGCAAATCCTCGGCAAGAGCGGACAAGTTCAACCATTTGTATTTTCGATAGGCGGGATTTCTGTCCATCGCATGATAGAGATTGAAGCCGTCAACGAAAAACATACTTCTCACGTTCCACATAGTATCAAAAAAAAGCCCGAGGCAATGCTCGGACTCTAAAAGGGACATGCATCCCTTTTCATGGTATGGACATATTCTACCACAGAAGAACGAATGAAAAAAGCAAAAAGCCTGCCATACGCATCGCACCTATGGTGCAACAATATTCACTCAATGATGATACCCGCTCCCTTTCAGGATTTCCTGCGCGCGGTAGAGCTGCTCCAGAAAGACGATGCGGCAGAGTTCATGAGGCAGCGTCATGGCGCTGAGACTGATCACCCGACGGGCTGCGGAGCGCACCGCATCGGAGAGGCCGTAGCTGCCACCCAAGAGAATCGTGAGCGCCTCCCCGCGATCGCGCAGCGCACCGATCTCCGCGGCAAATTTCTGCGAAGTCAGTGCGTCGCCCGTTTCATCCAATGCCCACAGCGCCCCCGGCTGCTTGCGTGCAGAGAGCAAGAGTCGCTCGGACTCCTCCTCGCGCTGCTTTGCAGGATGCGGATGACGGCTCTGCTGCAGCTCCACCACGCGCAGATCGACCGATGCGCCCAGCCGCTCGCGGTACAGCCGCGCCGCGTCCTTGGCCCAAGATTCCCGTAGCGCGCCGATGCAGAGGAGCGTCATGCGCTGCATGGAGGGATTGTACATGCTCGCGAATAGTTCAGATGTATGAGATTTTTATGTAATTTATTTGGTATGAGTGTACGAATGTTCAACCGGACAATAATTGTATAATGCTGCATTATCATTAAATGGACACCCAAACGTCATATTTGTTATGGTTACAACCATGAAGATCCTGACAAGGAAGAAACACAGTTTTACATTCATCGATCTGTTCGCAGGAATCGGAGGATTCCACATTGCAATGCACCGACTGGGGGGAAAATGCGTATATGCAAGTGAATGGGATAAACACGCACGCCAGACTTACGAACATAATTTCAAGAAAATCGATCCTGAATTGTTTGAAAACGGCATGTTCACGGGAGATATCACATTACCGGAAAACAAAGCGATGATTCCCGAAAATTTCGATGTGTTGTGTGCCGGCTTCCCCTGCCAACCATTCAGTCAAGCCGGATTCAAACGAGGGTTTGAGGAAACGAGAGGCACGCTTTTCTTCGACATCGCTGAGATCATCGACACGAAAAAACCCAAAGCATTCTTCTTGGAAAATGTCAGAAATCTCGCAAAACATGATAATGGAAAAACCATAGAAGTCATTGAAAATACGCTCCGCAGCTTGGGATATTCCTTTGATTATCAACTGATTCGCGCATCCGATTTCGGCCTGCCCACACACAGACCAAGAGTCTATATGATCGGTTTCAGAGATGACCTCGTCGATCCAAGTACGTTCAAATTCGAATTCCCGAAACCGATTCCGTTGCAATTGACCATGTCTGACATTCTCGGTGCTTCCTGCCCACGACGCATCGGGTTCACGCTGCGTGTGGGGGGCAGAGGATCCGGTTTGCATGACCGTCGCAACTGGGACAGTTATTTGGCGGACGGGAAAGTACGAGCACTCAAACCGAACGAAGGCAAGAAGATGATGGGCTTTCCCGATGATTTCGAATTTCCCGTAACCGAAGTGCAAGCCATGAAACAACTCGGAAACAGCGTCGCGGTGAATGCGATCTATGAAACAGGCAAAGCATTGGTCAATCAGCTCATCACAAAACCACACGTGGCGATTCTCGATACATGGACCATCGATAATCGTCGATTGGCATTGGCTGCTTGATCATGTCACGTACATATACCCTTCCATTCCTGATGTGGAATCATTTGAAATATATTCGATATTCATTCCCTCTTTTCTTCTTATCAGCCGCAATGTCCTCTCCCAATCTCTTATCCCCGAAACAAAATTTAAGTCTGAAACACGAAGCAATACATTAGGATAAGATTCAAAATACGCTTTCAATTTTTGATAACCGCTGTCCAATGCAAAAATTCTTTTCATCACTTCCGGATCATTGTCCGTAAACCAATGTTTCTTTCCCAAATTACATTCCGCACAAAGAGCCCATAAGTTTTCATCAACGGATTTACCACCGAAATCAACCGGCAATTTATGATCGATCATAAGTTTCACACCGTCTTGAATTGTTTTGCCACATCGCTGACACGTAGAATAATCGCGCTGGAGAATGCGATATCGTGTTTTTTGATCAATTTTCTCACGCAGATGACCATGGCTTTTTTGAGACGAACGCAATACATAATCCCCGTTCTCAAGCAAAATAATGTCCCACCCCTCCTGTCTCAACGTTCTGATCACACGCGCCCAATCATGAACTGAAGCAACAGACGCAAGATTATTTTTTGAAAGGGGAATGCCGACATGCTCCAAAAAGTAATCCAACAATTTTTTCTTGGCTCCGGGCATGCGCCGAGAATAGACCGACTTGCCATGCAATGACAATGATAACTGATGTACCATTCGAACATGGACGTATATTCCAAGGAAAAACGCAGTGATATTATGTCGCGAATCAAAGGAAAAGAGACTCAATTGGAAAAGACGGGATGGGCATTGTTAAAGACTGCGGGAGTGCGTTTCCGCAAACATCCGAAAAACGTACCAGGCAATCCCGATGCGGGGCATAAAGGGAAAAAAATCGCAGTATTTTTTGATAGCGCATTCTGGCACGGAGCCGATTGGCACAAACAAAAACGAACATTCAAATCGAACCGGAAATTCTGGATACCAAAAATTGAGCGCAACATTTCCAGAGATAATGAAGTGAATTCAATACTCAAAAAATCAAACTGGAAAGTGCTCAGAATCACAGAGAGTGATTTGAAAAAAGCAAACCATAAGAAGACAATCCAAAAAATTATTAGAATGTGGTCTTAAATAGGCATTCTGTTCAAAAATGCAACACCAGATACCATTCCCCACCGTCTCACTTCATTCTCTGTCCAACTTGCGGCATGCGCCACACCTTCCCATTGGAGTTGTTGCGTCCCACACACTTTTCTATACTCTGCGTCCGCAGACGGCCTCATCGTCTAACGGTTAGGACAGCAGGTTCTCATCCTGCAAATCGGGGTTCGATTCCCCGTGAGGCTGCCATGAACCACGCGCTCGCTGCGCTCGCATGAGCAAGCAACGAATGGTGACTCACTGTGAGAATGCCAATCAACACGGAGAACTACCTTATGCCGGCAGTTGTTTCCACACACGCCGCATCATGGCGAAAATCATCAGCACGATGATACAGCTCACGATACCCGTATAGAGGAGGGTTTGGGAGAGAGTGAAGATGCCCGTTACATAGCCGAGCACCGGAGCGACAATGGCGTACACCGCTCGAAATGCGAAGATTTGTATGGAAAGGACGGTCGCGCGAATATCGGAAGCAGTCATCTTGTTCACGATATCACCTATGAGTGCATTCACTGCACCAAAGACACTGCTTCCAATGATCAGGAAGAGGATCGCCCACAAGGAAGTGAAGAAGCCCAGTGCCAAGTAACAGCCTATGACGAGCGCCGAAAGGAACACCAGAAACCATCTATCATCCACGTAGTGCTTTGCCCTATGCGTCATTCTTGCGGTAAACGCACCGCCAATGGTGAGCGCGGCGTGTGCAAGTCCAAACAGGCCGACCGGCAAGCCAACGAGCGTTTGGTAAGGCTGCGCGAACCACATGAGGGAAAACACGATCGTACTCAGTACTGCATACAGCGCAATCATGCTCCGGAGCGGTACGTTCTGCATCAGGCTGGTTTTCGTAATGTGCCAGATCGTCGCGAAGTGGCGTGTCTCCTGCAATTTATGGCGACTCGGTTCCCGCAGTACGAAAACGATCAAGAGGCCCAGCATGAAAGAGAGGATTGTCATGTAGAAAGGTGTGCGAAGCGATACGGTCGCGAGAAGGCCGCCCAAGATGCTCACGATGCTCTGTGTGATCAAACTCCAAAATAGTTGATTACCGATGATTTCGCGGTAGCGTTCGGACGTGCCGATCTCTAGGAGCGTGTCGAAGGTCATGGCTTCGATCGTGCCGGAGTGAAAGCTCACGAAAACAGCTATGAGCATGTTTGCCGTAAAAAATTCCCAAAACCCCGTTCCGAGTGCAAACACTACCATCCCCAGCAAACCGACAGCAGACCCTACAATGAGCGTGTTCCTGCGCCCCCAACGATCGGAGAGGTACCCCGATGGGATTTCGAGGATCATGCTGGCAACAGTGAATGCAGCCTGGATGTAGAACACGTGTGCAAGGCTCAATCCATTGGCCATGTAGAAGAGCACACCGATAGGACTGAAAAACAGTGCTCCTCTGGTCATGAGCAACACACGAAGCTTCCATACGTTGTTACCTACTGCCATTGATGTCTGTTCGATGGGTATAGCGATACTCATAGGACACTTCTTGATACAGTGCAATCGACAAACGTGTTGATGTTGACTTTATCCGGCGAAAACACGCTTCTCTTCAGGGACACGACCGTTGGACTATGCATTGCCTGCCTCTCAGGATTCCGTGGAACCGTTTCGGCTCTTGCCCCATACCGTTATGGAATGTATTCCAAAATATCCCCGGGCTGACAATCGAGCGCGCGGCATATCGCATCGAGTGTGGAGAAGCGAACGGCTCTTGCCTTGCCAGTTTTCAATATGGAAATATTCGCCATGGTAATGCCCACCTTTTCGGAGAGCGTGGTGACACTCATTTTTCGCTTCGCCAGCATGACATCAAGGTGTATGACAATGGGCATGGCACTGTACATCAAATGGTAAAATCTTGCTCGATCTTCAGAGCGAGTGCGCTGCGTACCAGCTTCTGCAGCACTGCCGCAAACGTGGCGACGACCAAAGGAGCGGACGCAAAAGCGGCACCGATGAGAACGCCACCCGGAGCGTCATCAAGATCAGCCAGAGCGAAAACCAGCGGCATTCCCATCCAATACAATACGCTCATGGCAACCGCGCAGAATGTGATGGTCCTCAGCGCAAGAATGGAGGGTTCCGAGAACGCATGGTTCCTATCGATGTACTGCAGGAGCCTGAAAGCCTGAAGCAGCGCGAACAGGAACGGAATGATGGTCGCAAAAATGCAGATCAATCCGGGATAGAGAACGTATGCGGAGATCGGCCATTCCTTTGTCGCACCAACCCAGACGTACGGAAAGAAATACGCACAGAAAGCGAGGACGCTCCCCCCGATGAGAATGAGGACCAGTTTGAGGAACAACGTGGATGCTTGTCGCGGAGATGGAATGTTCATACGGAAAGAAGAGGTAGTGCTTTACACCGTTAATTCGTTCTCGGATTGTATTGCCACGGCACTCTGCAACACTCGTGCAAACAATGTCGCGGCGGCGGCAACCACGATGGAACCGAAACCGGCGACGATGCCCAGTGCGACGGCACCCGCAGCATCTTCACCACTGCTGCGCGCGGCGAACATGAGGTAGACATCTGCCACGACGATTGCACACGCAGTCATGAGCGCGCAGTAGTTGATGGTCCGCAGAGCGTTCACCGCCGCTTGTGAAAACACCCTCTGTGTCCCGGCATATCCCAACATCTTGAATGCCTTATAGAGCCCCACGAAAAACAGCAGGGACCCCAAATAGACATACGCCAGGAAGGGATCGTTGAAATACATCTCAAAGAGCGTGGCATGCACGTTCCTGCCCTCGACGTGGGGCTCCCAGAGCAGTGCGATCAGCACACCGATGCCAAGGAGTACGACCACTGCCTGCAGAACGATTGTTACGCTTCTTTTCACAGCCACATCATATCCAGTATTTATCGTTAGTCAATAAATAATTATCGTTATGCATGTGCATGCACTGCCTGACTGCGTCCTTGCGCATCATCGCACGATACACGCCCGCTCACTTCCTCTCCAGCACGCTCACCGTCTCGATGTGCGGGGTGTGCGGGAACATGTCGACGGGCTGCACGGTGCGGAGTTCCCAGCCGGCTTTCAGGAAGCCGCCCATATCCCGCGCGAGCGTCGCCGTGTTGCAGGAAACGTACACGATGGAACGGGGGGCGTGCGCGATCATCGCCTGCAACGCCTGCGGATGCAGTCCTGCGCGGGGAGGATCCACGACGATGACATCGAACGCGTACTTGCCGCCGGGCTTGAGCTGATCGCGGAGGATCTGTTCGGTTCGACCTTTGTAGAAGCTGATATTGGCGATGCGATTCTTGCCGCTGGACGTCAGCGCATCTTCCACGGCGGAGGGGTGGCTCTCGATGCCGACGACCTTCTCGCAGTACCGCGCCAGATACTGCCCGATGGTGCCCATGCCGCAGTAGGCGTCTAAAACGGTGTCCGTGCGTCGCAGATCCGCTCCGGCAGAAATGGCCTGGTACAGCTTCTCCGCACCCAACGTATTGGTCTGGAAGAAGGAGAACGGGGAGATGTCGAAGGAAAGATCGAAGAGGCGCTCCGTGATGAACGGCTTTCCGAGGAGCGCATGGATGACGGGCTGCTCGGGCTTGTCGCCGATGCCGGTGTGCTCCACCACGAGCAAACTCTTCAATCCCGCCCGCCCGCCGAAGCGCATGAAGTGCTGGAAGAGCGGTTCGAGTTCCTTCTTCCGCGCATTGACGATGAAGCAGAGCATGTGCTCGTCCGTATGCACGCCCCGTCGCAGAAGGAGGGACCGCAGCAAGCCTTTGTGAATCTTGGGATTGTAGACGGATAGACGTGATTCCTGCAGAAAGCGGCGAATATCCGCCAGGAGGGACGCACTCTGCTCATCGTACAGATGGCACTCGCCGACGGGCAGTACGGTCGCCCAGTCATGAGGGCGGTGAAATCCGATCGTAGGATCCTCATCGAAGTAGATACGCTTGCCGTCTCGGTCCTCGGTCCGCATGGTGGAGAACCCAAAGGAAAGTTCCAGCTTATTGCGGTAGTGAAACACCTGCGGGCTGGGGATGATCTTCAGCACGCGTCCGGGCAACTGACGACGCAGTTCCTCATCGACGGGCGTGAGGTGCGCAAGCGTCTCGCGAACGATCTCCTCCTTGTAGGTGAGCTGCTTGTTGTACGGGAGATTCTGCCAGCTGCAGCCGCCGCACTCGTGCATGTGCTGGCAGCGGGCGGGAATTTCGTCGATGGCGCGACGAACGACGCGATCCTGCCTGGCTTCGGCGTAGTTGCCCCGATGCTTGAGAATGGTCACTTCCACCTGCTGACCGGGAACGGCGCCGGGGACGAAGACGGGCAAACCGTCGACGAAGGCCAGACCGGCGCCGCCATGAGTCAATTTCTCGATGGTGAGGACGAGTTGCTGTCCGTTACGGACCGTACTCGAAGCAAGTGTTGACATGCTAATGAATAAATGTTATAAATCGTACCTTTTGCCAACTGCTCAACTATGAACAGACGACATTCCGCCGTCATCGCCTGCGCTATCGGCGTTCCCACCGCCCTGGTTCTTCTGTCTGCAAGTGTACCATGGATGCAAACGTCGGCAAGACAATGGTCCGTCATCGGACTGCAGGAAGCGGCGGACAGACGTCCTCTCCCCCTCCCCCGCACCCGTCCCTTCCCCTCTGTTCTCAAACAGAAGCGCATCACCTCCCAAAGCACGGTCCTGGCGAAGACAAGCACCCGGGCCGGGCCTGCGCTCCTGCCCATCGTCGACCAGCAAGACATCCGACCCCATCACCGCCTGATCGCGCAGCGCGTTCTCATGACGCTGCCGCCGCACTGCCGGACAAACTTGCAACATTTCTTCGTGCTCTACGAGAACGCCCGCCAGCGGGGACTGGGGGGCAAGACGACGATCATTCTGGACGGTTCGGTATCGGATGAAGAGTTCTTGTCGCTCCTGGTGCACGAGTGCGGCCACGTGACGCACGGCAATCTCACGGGGACGCGGGCATCCGGCAACAGCGCCTTTCTGGACGGGCGCGACCGCTTCTTCGTTGATAGTCCCGCAGCGGCCTTCTTCGCCATTTCCTGGGAAAACGAAAACGTGCTGCATGAACGTGCGCTCTCGCAGGACTTCGTTTCCGGATACGCCAAGACCGATGCCTTTGAGGACTTCTCCGAAAGTTTTGCCGCCTACGTGCTCCATAGGGAACTGCTGCGAGAACGTGCCAAAACAAACGCCGCCATCGCCGCCAAACTCGCGTGGATGGAAGCCTATGTGCCCCTGCAGGAGAACGCTCTGGCAACCAGTACGTACGTGATGGATGCGGCGATTCCGTGGGATATTACGAAGTTGAGTATTGAGTATTGAGTATTGAGTATTGGGAATTGGGTATGGTCATGAATTATATGCCATACTCCATACCGCATACTCTATACTTCCGTCATGCGCCGTTCCCTCTTCCTCATTCTCTGGCTCCTCACGGACAGTGCACTCTTTCTGGGGGCCTACGCACTCGCGTACTTCCTGCGGGTGGGCTGGGTGTTCTCCACGGTCTTTCCGTTTCAAGCGTTCTTCACCATCGCCCTGCTCGTCTCACCGTTCTGGATACTGACACTGCTGCTGACGCGCACATTCGCACTGATGCGCAACCAGAGAAACCTGCGAACAGGCATGTACATTCTCTACGCCGGCATCATGAGCACGGCGCTCTTCGCACTGGGCTACTACTTCCTCTACGGACTCTTCTTCAGTCGACTCCTGCTGCTCTATGCACTCGCGCTGAGCACGGTCCCCGTCTGGGGCTGGCATGTGCTCTTCGAGCGATGGATGCGGCGGATGCTGCGACGCAGCCCCCCCGTCTATCCGACGCTCATCATCGGCGCCACGCGCGAAGCGAAAGCGTTGATCAAGACCTTGCAGCACAAGAGTAATCCGCTGACGCCGGTCGCGATTCTGGATGGTCGAGGCACGTCCGAGACGGAAATCGAGGGGGTGCCGGTTGCAGGCAAACTGAACAAGCTCGAAGATGTCCTGATCGGCCGCAAGATCACCCACCTCATCCAGTGCAGCGACTTGGAACAATCCCTCAACCTGATCGGCGCCTGCCGCAATCACGCGGTCACCTACATGCTGCTCCCTTCGGTCCTGGGCATCGTGGAACGCGATGAACGGGTCGAAACGCTGGAAGGACATCCATTGACGGTGGTGCGACCGAAAACAGCACGATGGGCTTGGTTTTTCCAGTGACGGCTCCTCCCCTTTCTTGACACGTACGATACGGACACGCACCATGCGAACCATGCGAACCATGCATGCGGGCTTCACGCTCATCGAACTGCTGCTCGTCATCGGCGTCATCGGCGTAGTGGCGGGCATCGTCATCATGGCGGTCAATCCTTTTGAGCAATTGGGAAAAACGCAAGATACGGAGCGCAGAAGCGTCATGCGCGAAACCGAAAAAGCGCAGTACCAGTACCTGATAGATGAAGGGGAGTACGCCGCCGCCTCCGCCGCCATTCCGGAGGGGGAAGCCAATGCCAAACCGATTTGTCGTTACGGGAAAACGAACATCGGCTGCATCACGATCGACGCCCTGGTTCCCGTCTACGTCTCCTGCATCGCATTCGACGGCAGGGAAGCGAATCCAGACTACACGGGATACCGCATCTATCAACAAGCGGGACGCGTCAGGGTGCTCGCCGATTACCTGGAGCAAGGCCCCGCCGACAGCGGATGTGAGAATGCCGAAACAGTCGCGATGGCCGGCGCAACGTCCTCCGCAGTGTCTGCCGCCTCCGCCGCATCCTCGGCAGGGGGATCGGTGCTCGGCATTCGCAGAAGACCTGCACGGGTAGCGGTGACGGAGGGTTTGAGATGAGTGTATTCTTCCTCTCGTGCGCTGCTTCATCCTCGCCGGCGGCTACGCCACACGTCTGTGGCCCCTCACGGAAAAGCGCGCCAAACCGCTGCTGCCCCTCGCGTGGGTTCCCCTCCTGACACATCTGGTCCGGCGACTGCCGCACGATCTCCCTGTCACCGTCAGCACCAATGCCGTCTTCCGCGAGGCATTTGAAGAATGGGCGCGCACACTGCACCAGTCTGCTCTCTCCATCCGCATCGAAGAAACGAAGAGTGATGACGATAAGCTGGGCGCCCTCGGGGCGCTCTCGCAGTGGATCACGCGCGAGGGCATCCAAGACGACATCCTGCTGCTTGCAGGAGACAACTACTGCGGATTTGATTTCGAGACGTTCCTCGCCGCCTTCCGCCCACGCACGCCGCTCCTCGCCGCCGTCGATCTGGGAGATCGCGCCAAAGCGAGCGCCTTCGGGACGGTGGTACTGGACGAAGACGGACGGCGCGTCATCGGATTTGAGGAGAAGCCGTCGGAACCGAGGAGCAGCATCGTGAGCACCGGCTGTTCGGTGATCCCGGCGCGCGTGCTCCCTCTCTTGATCGTCTACGCACAACGCAAACCGGATAACATCGGCGGACTCTTCGAAGAGTGCCTGCGCCGCAACATCGACGTGGATTGCAGGACGTTCCGCGCGCCGTGGTTCGACATCGGCTCGTTTGCGTCGTATGTGCAGGCGACGCAAGCGCTCGTCGGCCCGCACGCGCTGTACGGAGAACATGCTCACTCCCAAGATACTCGGATGGAAGGATCTGTCGTGCTGGGCCGCAATTCCCGTGTGATCGGCGGCACGCTGCGCAATACCGTCGTGTTTCAGGACTGCGTCATCGAGGACTGCGTCATCGAGGACTGCGTCATCGATGATGGCTGCGTCCTGAAGGGTATAGACCTGACAGGCAAGATGTTGCGGGCGGGTACACGGTTACTCTACACTCGGCACCTCCCATGAAACGCCCCGTAGCCTTCTTCGGCGTCCTCCTATTCCTCACGGCTTGCTCCGGCGAGGCGGTGACGGGCTCGTATGATCTCACGATGGACACGGAGGAACCGACCCGGCAGGAAGCGTTGAGTCTCGCGGCGATGCGCGTGATCGAACGACGCATCCAGAGCATGCAAGTGCCGATGCTCGAACAGACGCTCCGCCAGGAGGAGGGTGCCATAGCCATCGATGTACAGGTCGATGATCCCGCCACCATCGCACTCCTCTCCGAGCAGCTCACCCGGCCGTTCTCTCTGCGCGTGATGGCCGGGGCTCCCGCGGAGGAAGCCGACGTCACCGTGGAGGGGCAGGGCGGCTTCCGCCTCACGGATATCACGGAAGAGGATGTCGACTGGGTGGAATCAGCGCAGGACAGTGAGGGGAAGGGCGCGATACGCATTCTTTTTACGGAAATCGGACGGGGGAAAATGCAGGCGCTGATGACGGCGGAGAAGGGCAACACCATCGGGGTGTTCGTCCGGGACGTCCTCATGGGCGTGCTCCCCGCAGCCGCGACCGACTCCACTGATATCACCATTCGCGGGATCCCGGACCCCGTACTCGCGGACATCTTCGCCGACGATGTCATCGTCGGCGCGCATGTCACCTTCACGCCGACCTCCTCTCTCCCCTCACTCCCATGACTTCCCGTTCCGCCGCACTCAAACCGATCCTCATCGCCGTCATCGCCGCTTTCATCCTCGTCATCGCACTGCCGGATGACTGGAAACAGGGATGGGCACCCGCCTGGCTCAACCCCGGGCTGCACCTGGGGCTGGATCTCGCGGGGGGCACGCAGCTGGATTTCCGCATCTCGGAACAGGAGATCCAAGAACAGCTGCGACGCATCGATGAAGAGATCGCCACGTTGGAAGCAGCGAACGGCTCGGGAGACCGCATTGCGCAGCTGCGTCTGGAACGGCAGATCGTCGAAACGCAGAGCCAGAATATCGTTGAAGCCATTCGCACCGTGCTGGAACGACGCATCAACGCACTGGGCGTGAGTGAGGCCGTCATCACACCGTCCTACATCGGCAAGGAGAAGCATCTCCTCGTGGAGTGCCCCGGTGTCATCGACGTGCAGGAGTGCATCGATACGGTCGGCAAAACCATCCAACTGGAATTCAAGGAAGAGTTCACGGAAGCAACCGAGGAGTATGAAGCTTCCGTCCGCGCGCGCGCCGATGATGCCATGCGCCGCATCACGCAGAGCGGCGTGAGTCTCGCCGTCATCGGGCAGGACATCGGCGGCAACCTCGGCATGGGTTTTGAAGACCGCCGGGCATTCTTCCGCGATACGCTGCCCGAAGGACTCGAAACCGTATGGGACGCAACGGAGAACACGGGCGTCGTGCGACGGGAAGGAACACTGACCGTCCAGGCCCTCAATGAGGAGCAGCAACCCGTGGAACAGCAGATCCCCGGTATCTTCCTCGCGGAAGTCGTCGCGCCCAAGAGCCTGACGGGACGCACGGTTCTGGAAGCGGCTGCCGCGTTTGCGTTGCTTGCGGAGACGGAGACGGGAGCCGTCGCTTCCGTGGAAAACGATCAATCATTGGACATGCTGACATCGAGCAGGCTCATCGGCACGCTGCGCAGCATGGAACCGGGAAGCCTCGGAGTTGCGACACTGGAAGACGGCACGGCCAAACTTCTCTTCCTGCGCTCCTTCACCAAGGGGCGCGAACGCGTGGAAACCAGTCACATCCTGGTGGCCTTCTCCGGTGCCAATGCCGCGACGTCCGACGTGCTGCGCACCAAGGAAGAAGCCTTGCTGCGCGCGCAGGAACTCAAAAGACATCTCGATGACGGCGCTGTCTTCGAAGACCTGGCACGCGCGGAATCCGACGGACCCTCGGCGGAGAACGCCGGCAGTCTGGGGGCCATCGCGCGGGGCGAACTCGTCCCTGCGTTCGAGGACATCGCTTTCACAGCGGAACCCGGCGTCATCAGCGACCCGGTGGAAACTCCCTTCGGCTACCATCTGATTCGCGTCGACAAAGCCCCGGAAACCTCCGCGGACATCGCCTCCTATGACGCTCTCACCCTCTCGGGCACGGACAGTGAAAACCGTGCAGCCGCCCTGAAAACACGTCTGGAGCAAGGACTGGTCCAACGCATGGAAGAGGCGATCACGCTGCGTCTGCTCTTCTTCTCCCTGCAACCGACCGGCTGGAAAGACACCGCCCTCACCGGAACCCACTTCCGTTCCGCCGCCGTCACCCTCGACCCCACCACCAATTTGCCCGTCGTGCAGATTCTCTTCGATGAGGAAGGGGGACGGATGTTCCAAGAACTGACGAAGAACAATGTCGGCAAACGCATCGCGATCTTCGTGGGAGGACAATTGGTCTCGGCCCCCACGGTCCAGGGGGAGATCAGCGGCGGCTCGGCCGTCATCACCGGCGCAGGTACCATCCAGGAAGCGCAGGAACTGGCCACCGATCTCAACACCGGCGCCATTCCGGCTCCCATCTACTTAAGCGGCCAGCGCACGGTGGAAGCCACGCTCGGCGCACAGGCACTGGAGACGTCGGTGCTCGCTGGCATCGTCGGCGCCCTCATCGTCATGCTCTACATGCTCCTCGTCTATCGATTCCTCGGTATCATCGCCAACGTTGCGCTCACCATCTACGCCGTCATCTTCCTCGCGCTGCTGAAGCTCCCGCTCTTCCTCGTCACGGATCAGTACATCGTCCTGACGCTCGCGGGCGCGGCGGGATTGATCCTGTCCATCGGCATGGCCGTGGATACGAACGTCCTCGTCTTCGAACGCGTGAAAGAGGAACTGAAGCTCGGCAAAACATTGAAAACCGCGGTGGAAATCGGATTTGAAAAGGCCTGGCCTTCCATTCGTGACTCCAATATTTCGACGATCATCACGTGCGCGCTGCTCTTCATCATCGGCACGTCCATCGTCCGGGGCTTTGCGGTGACACTGGGCATCGGCGTTGTCGTCTCCATGTTCACCGGCATGATCATCACCCGCCGGATCAGCCGCACGGTGGCGAAATGGCCGATTGCGGAAAAGGTGTGGCTCTTCCCCGGCATGAGAAAATGATGAGGAAATTTGATCTCCTCATCGCGCTGTACATCTTCTGCATCGCGGTATCGGAACTGATGGGCGCCAAAACGTTCCCCATCATCCAAACCGATTGGCTGACGCTCAATTCCTCCGTCGCGATCTTTACGCTTCCGCTGATCTTCTCCATCAATGACGTCGTCACCGAGGTCTGCGGACGCGAGCGTACCCGCAGCATCATCCGCTCCGGCCTCATCGTCGTGGCACTCCTCTTCCTCTTCGCATGGCTCGTGACGAGCCTCCCCCCCTCCGTTCGTTTCGCACCGACCGAAGCCGCGTACGATGCGATTTTCCACAGTTCGATGCGCATGGCATTTGCGAGCCTGATGGCCTTCGCGCTCGCGGAATTCACCGATCTCTTCGTCTTCGTGAAGATCCGCTCTGCCCTGGGCGCCAAAGCGCTGTGGCTCCGCAATAACGTCAGCAACTGGGTATCGCAATTTCTGGACAGCGCCATCTTTCTCACGCTCGCATTCTTCGCATTCGACAAAGGCCTGAGTGAAAACATCGCCTTCCTCTGGAGCCTGCTCCTGCCCTACTGGCTCCTCAAGTGCCTGATGTCAGCTCTCGTGACGCCGCTGGTGTACTGGGGCGTTAAGTGGCTGCGGGAAGATCAAACAATGAGCGAGCACCAACTTCCTGAGCACGAGAAAGAGCGCTCTCTTCCGGCAGGCAACCGATGCTGCTGTGGCATTCAGTACGAGGAAAATTAGATCGATACCGCCCACTGCGTCTCTGCGTCGTGTCGCTGTGATGCCCGATCATCAATCGCCGCAATGTTTTTCGTGACGTTCACCGAGTGTTTGATATCCTCCAATGTCCGCTCGGAACGCGCAACCGCCCGATCGATCATACGTTCGTATTCCAGATATTCTTCTGAAACGAATTGATCCCCCGTCTCCCTCACCGTCAGACCTTCGATCAACGCAGTTTCCGTGAATTCCACCCCACCGATGACCGCGGCAATATCGTCTTTTGTTTCCGCGATGACCTGCAACGGTTCGGTATGCCGATGCAATTGGTGATACCCCTCATGACCGTACACTTCCTTCGCCCGCGCGATGGTCTCTTCCACGGAAGCGTCTACCGCCGGAACGGAACGATCGAGATAGATGGCGGAACCGTCGTACAATCCGGCGGTGTTGCCGGCGAAATCCCGCACGATCATCTCTGCATAAATGGGACGCAACGCGTTGATATACGCTTCTACGGTACGCCGTTCCTCAGATGCCAATACACCCTTGCTCGCTTCCAAATCGTGGAGTGTTTCCTGGGAACCCCCGTTCTCCTCAAAATTCGCCGCAATGAACACTTCCGCACTCAGACCTTCCTCCGCCGACCATGGTGCAAAATTCTCCATCCCCCACACCCTATCAGCATCTCCCGTGTAGCGCCACAAACTATGCATCGTATTTGTACAGACGCCCCGTGGGGCGTCTCTCTCCCATCCATTGAAGGGTATTGGTTCGAGGAGAGACGTTCCGTCGGAACGTCTACGATTTCCGTTGATACACATGGATCGTATACGCAAGCGGATTTTCGTTGTCCGCTGGATGCTCCTCATTCTTGATTTCTTCCCATTCCGTCATATCAAACGCCGGGAAGAACGCTTCGCCGCCCTCGATGACCGTATGGACGCGCGTCAGGTAGATGCGATCACAGAGCGGCAGCGCCGCGCGGTAGAGTTGCTCTCCGCCGATGACGAAGATTTCCCCTGCGCCATCCTCCTGCGCCAAGGCAATCGCCTCCTCCACCGAGGTCGCCGTATCGCACCCTGCGATCCGCAAACCGGCATCGCGACTCACCACGATGTTGTGCCTCCCCGGCATCGGCCGCCCGATGGAATCGTACGTTTTGCGTCCCATGATGACAGGCTTGCCCCGCGTCGTATCGCGAAAGTACCGAAGTTCTCGGGGCAAATCCCACGGCAGCGCATTGCCCTTGCCGATGACATTGTTTTCAGAGGCCGCTGCTATCAGGGAGACGAGCATGGGATTGGGGATTTGGAATTGGGGGAAGACCCCTTCTTACGACAAAATGAAATCAATCCTGAAAGTAGCTTTCCAGTTTGATCAGCAAGAATCAGCCCTCTTTGGATTTCATCCATCGAAACAAATCCAACGCGAACGGCAATATGAAGATGGGCAACGACTTCAGTACATTCGCCTCTTGCAATCGTGTAACGATTTGCCTTGTCTGCGTACGCATACCTCCCAAATCCCTCTGCAATGTTTGCCACAACGCTCGATGACGCTCTTTTTATTTGAGAAGACAATCCATACATTTCCTCTTTTGGCAGCTTCTTGCAAAGCAAATATATCTCTTCGACAAGATCCAATGCGCTCTTTGTTGCGTCCAAATCAAGAAATGATCCCATATCTCCAGTATACCCGTGCCTCCCAATCCCCAATATACCAATCTCCAATCCCTACACTGCGATAGGAGCTTTGATCGCCGGATACGGATCGTAGCCATCGAAAGAAATGTCCTCGAAACGGAAGGAGTTGATGTCTTTGATCGATGGATTGAGACGGAGGTGCGGCAGGGACTTTGGCTCGCGCGCAAGCTGCTCTGCGACTTGATCGACGTGATTATTGTAGATATGCACGTCGCCAAAGGTATGAATGAAGTCGCCGACCTCCAAACCACACACCTGCGCGATCATGTGCGTCAGCAAACTGTAGCTGGCGATATTGAACGGCACGCCGAGGAAGACATCCGCGGAGCGTTGGTACAACTGACATGATAACCGACCACCAGAAACATAGAATTGAAAGAGCGTATGGCAAAGCGGCGGAGCGGATTTCCTGTGGGACGCCACATCGGAGACGTTCCAGGCGGAAACGAGAATGCGGCGCGAGTCGGGATTCGTTTTGATTTGGTCGATGGCATTGCCGAGTTGATCGATCACCTTCCCGTCCGGCCCCTCCCACCTGCGCCACTGCTTGCCGTACACGGGGCCCAATTCCCCCCACTCCTCGGCAAATGCGGCATCTTCCTTGATGTGCGTGATGAACTCCGTCTTCTTCTCCTTCCACGCATCCGAGTACCGCGGGAACCGAGCCTGCAGCCCGTGCGCGGTGAGGTAATCATCGAATGGCCACTCGTCCCAGATGTGCACATCGTGATCGACGAGGTACTTGATGTTCGTATCCCCCGCAATGAACCACAGAAGCTCATGCACGATCGCCTTCGTCGCCATCTTCTTCGTCGTCAATAACGGAAAGCCATCCGACAGCGGGATGCGCAGCTGGTAGCCGAACGTGCTGATGGTCCCGGTTCCCGTCCGGTCGGATTTCTCCGAACCAGTCGCAAGAATATGCCTGAGAAGTTGAAGGTATTGTTTCATTGGAATGTGCCGGCCTGCCCGACGTAGCTCAAGCGAAGCGAGAGCGAAGGCGGGAGAAGATCGAGGTACTGCCGCATGAAAGGAGCATACCGCAGTCTTTGACCCACACCAAAAACGACGAGCGTATCCCGTCGTTTTTGAGGAAGGAGACGCACTGCGTCACGTTTCACTATTCCAATACTTCAGCCTCGACCGCGGCATCGGCATCGGCATCCGCATCCACGGCAGCCTCTTCCCCGACCGACTCATCAACGACCGTGCCTTCGTCCGTCACTTCTTCATCGAGAAGCAGATCATCGATCGAAACATCCTCCAGCACCGGTACCTCCTCGTCGAACGCGGCGTCTTCATTGGAGACGTCAGCAGAAGTGGAGGAGCACGCAGCGAGGGTCAGCAGGGAAAGGGAGAGGAGAGAAATGAGTTTCTTGGACATTGAAAAAGGAGGTAAAGAATTAAAAAAAGCAGGGGGAAGCATAGCGGACATCGTCCGCTGCGAAAGTATGATTTTCTGGACATTACACGCTGCGCCGCCGCACGGGTCTCTTCGCCTTCGCCTTATCCGTCCTGCCATGCACCGAGGACGACGGACACTCCTCCGAAAACACGCACGCACCGCATCTTCTGTTCCGCGCCGTGCAGACGGCACGGCCGTGAGAAATGAGGAGCGGATTGAAACGCGCCCAGTCCTTGCGGGGCAGCTGCGCCATCAAATCAAGTTCGATGCGCTTGGGATCGCCGTGACGCGAAAGCCCCAGTCGTTGCGAGAGACGCAGAACATGCGTATCCACCGCGATGCCTTCATTTTTGCCGAATGCAGCGGAGAGAATGACAGACGCCGTCTTGCGCCCGACACCGGGGAGTTGCGTCAATTCCTCCATCGTCTGCGGCACCTGTCCGCTGAAGCGCTCCTCGACCATCGCGCAGGCTTCCCGAATGTGCTTGGCCTTCATGCGAAACGTCCCGCAGGAATGAACGTCCTCTTCCAGTTCCGCCGGGAGAACACGCAGGTAATCGTCAGGCGTGCGATACTTGGGATAGACGATCGTTTCCGTCACAACGTTCACGCGATCATCGGTGCACTGCGCACTGAGGATGGTCGCCACGAGCAAATCGAGCGGCGTGCGAAAATGCAGGAACGTCTTGGGCGGATGATAGAGACGCGAGAGAGCGCGGAGGACGGAGGAAGCGGTGAGGGCCATGTGCGAATGCTAAATGAGAAATGCGAAATGCGAAATGACAATTGGATGATGCCCCATTCCCGAAAAGGACAATCCCGAAGTATTTTGCATTTTGCATTTTGCATTTTGCATTATCATACCCGTCCCATGCCTCTGCCGCCGCTGACCGTCTTCGATGTGGAAACCACCGGACTCGACCCGTATCGCGGACACCGCATCATCGAAATCGCCGGCGTACGCATCGAAAACGGCATTATTTTGGAGGACCGCCCGTTTTCAAGCCTCATCCAGCCGGAGCGGGAGATCCCCTGGGAAGCGCGCCGCGTGAACGGCATCAGCGACGACGATGTCCGCAACGCCCCGACCATCATGACGGTGCTGCCGCAATTTCTGGAGTTTGCCGGAGGATCGATCCTCATGGCGCACAACGCGCAGTTTGATCACTCGTTCCTGCAAGCGGAGAAGGAGTTCTGCTGGGGCTACCTCGATCTCCCCGAAATTCTCTGTACCATGCGCCTCAGTCAGAGTCTGTTCCCCACGGGCTACCATAATCTGGATGCCCTCGCGCAGCGCTTCAACCTGCCGCCGCCGGACAATCGCCACCGCGCACTGCCCGATGTCCTGCAAACGGCCAAACTCCTGCTCAAAATGCTGGATCGTGGAAAGATCAGCTCGATGGATGAGTTGCGGAGGAGAGCGGGGATGACGGTGAACATCGCACGGAGAGGAGCATGATCACCGGACATGGTAAAGACGCCCTATAGGGCGTGTCTACAGCATCCATGCATACTGTGGTATCATAACGCTCATGGCTACCTTGCCAATAATCACCGGCGCCGATCACCCGATGCTGCGAGCAAAAACGAAGAGGGTGCCTCGTGTCACCAAAGAAATCCGTACGCTCGTGAAAAACATGGAAGCGACGCTGAAACATGCCAATGGGCTCGGGCTCGCCGCGCCGCAGGTGAACGAGAGCTTGCGCCTCTGCCTCGCGCAGATCGCAGGGCGCACCACCCCGCTCATCAATCCCGACATCATCCGCAAGAGTGCCGACAGGGAATCGGCGGAGGAAGGATGCCTGAGTCTGCCCGATGTCTGGCTCAACGTGGAGCGTTCCAAAGAAATCGTCGTGCGCTATACGGATGTGAATGGAGCGGAACAGGAACGGCATCTGAGCGGCATGGAAGCGCGCATCGTCCAGCACGAGGTCGATCACCTCGACGGCATCCTCATCGTGGATTACGCCCCGCATGCGAGGGCGATGTGAGAAGGGGATAGATTGTAAGTTACATGCTTAAAAAAGAAAAAGGGTTTGATTCACAAATAACTGTCCTCCGGACCAAGACCAAGTTCCTCCAATATATGTCCTAAGCTTGCTCTTCCTCTACTCAAATTCTGCTTAATCGTTCCTGGTGGCAATGTTGGATGCGCATCTTGAAGTTCCCGCTCACTTTTTTCAAAAAAATAGCGCTCCTCAAGAAGATTGGCAATCCTTGTACGAAGCTCAATAGTTCTCCTGTGACCATTTACTGTATCTGAATCTCTCAAGCGCGAAAATCCCAATAGAATTAAATTACTACGTTCACTGCGTAAAGCAACATCCACCGGAGAATCTCCGTCAGCCGGCAAGTAATCGAAATTTTCTATCTGTTTCATTGGATGTCTAGAATTAAACCTCACCCTATCGATACTCATATTAGAGGCGATTTTACATAACCATTGAAAAAATGCCCCCCCATCTTTAAGTGTTTCAAGGTTTTGAAATGCCTCTGCGAAGACTTCCTGCATTAACTCTTCCGCATCATCCTTATTCAATAACCGCTGCAAACATACTTGATAAATAGGCTTGCGATACATTATATAAAGCTCACCAAATGCATCACGACTCCCATCTTGTGCTTGCTGTATCAGATCGACCAAAGTGAACTTCGGTGATTTGATATCATGTACGCTCATGATCGGCACTGTACTACTATAATCGCATCTGTCCAGCCACTGGCAAACTATCGTCACATTCGGCACACTCCTCTCATTATTAACGATGCTCCACATACGGTGATCCATCTGCCCAGTGTCTGCCCTTGATTGTCTCAGTTGCATCGGATTCCTCGGTTCCCTGCACAATGCCTGCCTTAGAAGCGATCATCGGCCTGGAAGTCCACGCGCAGATGAGCACGAAGACGAAGATGTTCTGCGCTTGCGACAATGACGCCTGGAACAGGGCACCCAATACGACTGTCTGCCCCGTCTGCATGGGACATCCCGGGACGCTGCCCGTCCCCAATGCGGAAGCGGTCGCGAAAGCCGTCAAAGCGTCCCTCGCCATCGGCTGCACCGTAGCGACGCAGTGCCACTTCGACCGCAAGCACTACTTCTACCCCGATCTCCCCGCTGGCTATCAAATCTCACAGTACGATTTCCCGTTGGCAAAAGCGGGAGCCGTCACCTTTGACGTGCTGGAAAATAGCGGCAGAGTGCGGGAAGAGAAAACATGTCGCATCACGAGACTGCACATGGAGAATGACGCGGGCAAATTGACGCATAGAGGAACCACCACGCTCTGCGACTACAATCGCGCGGGCACGCCGCTGATGGAGATCGTCACGGAACCCGACCTGCGCTCGGCGGAGGAAGCGGTGGCATTCGCGCAGGAACTGCGCAGGATTCTCATCGCCGTGGACGCATCGGACGCCGACATGTTCAAGGGGATGATGCGTTTCGACGCATCGATCTCGCTGCGTGCAACGGGCACGAACGCACTCAATCCCCGCAGTGAAATCAAGAACTTAAACTCCTTCAAGGCATTGGAAAAAGCGTTGATCTACGAGGAGAAACGCCTGCGCAATCTCTGGGAGGAAACGGGCGGACCGCTGAAAGGAAACATCACGGTGGGATGGCAGGACGATGAGGAGAAAACGCGCATGCTGCGTGACAAGGAAGATGCGCAGGACTACCGCTACTTCCCGGAGCCGGACATTCCACCCCTCGCATTCACGGAGGTGGATATCGAGAAAGTGCGTTCCACTCTCCCCATGCTCCCCCGCGCGAAACGCGCGCACTACGTCTCCCTGGGACTCGATGACGCGCAAGCATTCCAACTGACCGATGATGCGGCGTTGCGTCGTCTCTTCGATGCCGTGTACGAGAAAACGAAAAACGGCAAACGCACATCGGGCTTGATCTTGACGCAACTCCTCGGCTTCCTGAAAGCGGAGAACAAAACGATCGCCGATGCACCGAGTCCGGAGGCGATGCTGGAACTGATAGCCGCCATCGATACGGGCACCATCTCCGCAAATGCGGGAAAAGACGTCCTCCTGCTCATGGTGCAAACGGGCAAATCCGCCGATGCAATCATTGAGGAAAAAGGGATGCAGCAGATCGCGGATACCGACACACTTTCAAAACTCGTCGCCGATGCCATCGCGCAGAACCCCGGCCCGATCGCAGATTTCAAAGCGGGAAAACAGGCGGCATTGGGTTCCCTCGTCGGCTGGATCATGAAAGAGAGCAAAGGGCAAGCGGACCCAAGGAAGGTGAATGAACTGCTCAGAAAGCAACTGACGTGAGCACTTCCATTCATTTCTCGAATGCAAAATGTGAAGTATAACATGACTGATCAGGCAGGACAGCCGCTCCCTACCCAATACGCCATACCCAATACTCCACGCATCCTCCTTCTCGGCATTCCTCTTGACCCTCTCACGCAAGCTGAGGCAGTGAAACGCATCACCGCATTCCTGCACTCCGCTACGCAGCACCACATCGCCACACCCAACAGTGAAATGCTGGTGGAAGCATCGAGAAATCCTGCTTTCAAAGAAATATTGAATCAAACGAGCCTCAATCTCCCCGACTCCGCCGGTCTGCTGTGGGCGGCAAAACAAACGGGACAGCGGCTGCCCGAGCGCGTCACGGGTATAGATACGGTCATCGCGCTCTGCAGACAATTGGATGGCACGACACCGATCTTCCTGCTGGGCGCGGCGGACGGTGTTGCCAAGCGAGCAGCGGAGAAACTGCAATCGCTCAATCCCGCATTGGTCATCGCCGGAACGTATGCGGGATCACCCAAAGCGGAGGAAGCAGAGGCAATCGTGCAACGGATCAACGCGTCAGAAGCCAAGCTGCTCCTCGTCGCCTACGGCGCACCGGCACAAGACGTGTGGATACACGCACATCTCGCGGAGATGCCATGCGTACGCGTGGCCATGGGCATCGGCGGCACGTTTGATTTTTTGGCGGGAACGAGAAAACGCGCGCCGCGAGTGTTGCAACGTCTCGGATTGGAATGGCTCTGGCGACTGCTCATCGAACCCTCCCGGCTCCCGAGGATCCTGACGGCGACGGTGGTGTTCCCGTGGAAGGTGGTGACGGAAGACACTGCAAAATGCAAAATGCAAAATGCAAAATAATCATAGGCACTCCCCCTCAGCACATCGTCATTTCTCTTTTTGCATTGAGTGAGTCGCAGCGAACGATCATTTCTCATTCGCCTTCGTGCAGCCTCTCCACAAACCCCACGTACCATACATCTTCTCCCTTCTTCAATTGAATCAACGTCGGGCCGTTCTTGGTTTCCGCCAGATAATCGCGCTGCGTCTCTCCTTCCTTCAAGAGCGTTGAGTGCGTGATCTCCTCCTCCGGCAGAAGCAAATACAGAGCGACGTCCGGCTTCTCAGTCAGCGCCGCCTTGAAATTATGCGCCGCGCGTCCGAGCGTCGCCGCCGCGATGACGATCAGCGTGCAGAGGATCATCGACCAGAGCGCCGTGCGCTTGTAGCCATGCCGGGAAAGGGATTGGATTTGAAACTTTGCCATTTCGCATCAGTGTAGCATATTTGCCATTTCTGTGCCAGATGGTGCTCTGCTAAGCTACCAGCATGGGTACCCTTCTGCTCATCCGGCACGGACAATCACAATGGAATCTGGAAAACCGTTTCACCGGCTGGACGGATGTTTCACTGACTCCACAGGGAAGAGAAGATGCGAAACTGGCTGGGAAAAGCTTGCAGGATATGCGATTTGACACTGTATTTCTCTCCCGGCTGAAGCGATCGAAGGAAACGTTCGAGTGTCTGGTGGAAGGATACGGCCCATTGGACGCGCCCGTTTGGGAAGATTCCGCACTCAATGAACGTCACTACGGAGACCTGCAGGGACTCAATAAAGCAGACACCATCAAGCAGTACGGGGAAAAACAGGTGATGCTCTGGCGCAGGAGCTACGCGACCAGGCCGCCGGGCGGAGAGAGTCTGGAGGATTGTGAACGACGCACGTGGCCGTTCTTCCGGCAATACGTTTTGCCGCTCATCGCAGAGGGACAAAAGGTGCTGATCGTCGCACACGGCAACAGCATCAAACCGATTATCAAACATCTTGATGCTTTGGAACCTGATGCGGCGGCAGTCATGGAAATATTCTGTTCCGTTCCCTATCAGTACGAATTCCAGGGGGACAAAGTCGTGAAGAAAATCATTCGGGATGTGCCGGGCATGGAGATCAAAGGGACAGCTTCGGTAGCCAAATAATCACAGAAACATCGCGCCGCTCTGTCTGCGACTGATGGGAATAGAGGTGCCGGAGGAGATGCGACCCGAAGATGCCGGACGCTCCTACACTACCGAGAGTCCCCGTTGACAAAACCGATGAGAGAGAATTGAACGGGCCGCTATCTGCATTTCCCCACAGCAATGAACAGCGGATCCACCAACGAACATAACCAAGAGCAGCATTCCGGATTTTTATGGGCAGGATTGATACGGGACTTATCAACTCTCGTGCCACCGCATGGATATGTGCTCGGGAACAATTATACAGTGCGGATGGAAGCAAACAATGCAATGACAATCACACAACACGAACCGCAATGTGCGGTAACCATTCATACGGATGATGGTGCAAGAGAACTGAACAATGCTCCGATTATCAGATGGAAGGGGGAAATCGTGCCGCTCGATAATACAGACCTACAGGACATGATACGAAGTTGCATTGAAGCATTGCGAGAAAATAGAAATGAAATTGCCGCATTGCAGCGACAAAATATGGAAAAAACATCCGAAAATTTTTCACGTCAGATGACGCAAGCGCTGTATTAAGGGAAAATTGCCCTTGGCTGAGTTGCATGTGACGCGACAAAGAAGGAGGAAAATACCGCATGCATAGAAAGCAATTTGATGTTACAAACGAGTGCGAGAATCACAAACGCCCCTCGATTCCCTCATACCCTTTGCTCCGATGACGAACGGACAGGATGCGAACGCGCGAGCCGATGATAACGTACACCACTCTGTAATCACCGATGCGAAGAGAGCGACAGTTTTTAAGAGATTGACTCAGCGGTTTGCCAAAGAGATATGGATTGACGGTGAGCTTATTCATAATAACAGAAAAAATACGTTTTCGGATCGGATGCCCGAGACGGGGAACATCCTCACTGACTATTTTCGGATGCTGCTCAATGCTAAAGCCCCCAGGATTCATCTGTCATTGGAAGGTAGGCCACATCTTCCGAAGCCCTCGCATCGCCGATGGCACTGAGGTACGCATCTTCTTCCATCTCCAATGCTTTCTCAATCAATTCCGCCGCTTTCGTTGCCGGAGGCACCTGATCGCGCAGAGCGATATGCTGCAGGTAGAGCACTGTGGAATCGGGCAAACTGACGTTGATTCGCTTCTTCGGAACCTTCTTTTTAACGCTGGCCATAGAGCAAAAGGGAACAGTAAGAGAAGTGTATCAAATTTGTATCACTTGGGCAAGATGTCATCTGTCGCTACCCTCTCCCCATGCACGAGATTACCTTCCGTTCTCCGACGTTCTTCGAAGACCTCACCAAAAACGGGGACGCGCGCGTGCACCTCGTACTGATCGCCACCAAACCCGACATCATCAAACAGGTGCCGCTCTACAAAGAACTGATCAAACGCGGACACCGCGCCCTCCTCGTTCACACCGGCCAGCACTACGACGAGAACTTGAGCGGCGGCATGCTGAAGGAATTTGGCGTGGAGCCCGACATCAACCTCAACGTGCGCGGCTCCATGCACGAGATCGTCAGCCAGATCATCGGACGGCTCGGACGGCTCATCGCGCAGATGAAAGAACGAGGAAAGATCGTGATTCCCTTTGTCCACGGCGATACAACCACCGCGATGGCGGCAGCCAACGCAGGGTTCTGCAACGGCTTCTCCGCGGTCCACGTGGAAGCGGGCATCCGGACCCTCACGCCCCGCTACCGTGATTTTGACATGCCGGAGGAAGGACACGCGAACACATTCGATGTCGAAGCCTGGCGAACATTTCTGCAGGACACAAATCACTGGGAACGCAGCTCGCTGGAGCCCTATCCCGAGCAATTCAACACGCGCAGTGCGGAGGCGGCCACCGGACTGCACTTGGCCCCCGTGGAACTCGACCGCGCATTCTTGCTGGCGGAAGGCTATCCGGAAGATCGCATCACGGTGGTCGGCAATTCCGTGGTGGATGCCACACGCGCGGCCTTGGCTGATGCGAAGAATGCGACGGTATTCGAAACGTATCCGTTGCTTGCGGAAGGGAACTTCGTCCGCTTCTGCATCCATAGGAGGGAAAATTGCGCTTCGCAGACACGCTTCACGGCAATCTACGATGCGATGAAACATCTCATTGAGGAAGGCCGCACGGTGCTCCTCATTTCGCTTTTCCAGACGGAAGCCGCCATCGACCGCTTCGGTCTGCGCAAAGACATCGACAACCTGCGGAAAGATCATACGAACTTCATCTATTCCCCTGTCTGGCCGGAGTACCGCGACGTCATCGCCGCCATGAGCAGAGCGGCGGTCTGCGCCACCGATTCGGGATCCATGCAAGAAGAGATGAACGTCCTGGGCGTCCCGTGCGTCACGCTGCGCTTCGGGTCCGACCGCGGTGAATCGATCATCAACGGCGGCAACCTGATCGCCCCGCCCGTCGACGGTGCGCTGATCGCACGCATCATCACCCATGCATGGGACCATCGAGAGATGAAGAACGCCCCGCAGCTCTACGGAGAAAACGTCTCATCGAGATGCATCGACGCCGTGGAAGACGTCCTGAAAAAGGGGGAACTATTTCGGTCGGAGGAGGAGCGACTGCACCAGTCGGCGTAACGCAAAATGAGAAATGCAAAATGAAAAATGGACGGTAGAATGTTGCATATGAAATCAACCTGCTCCAGAAATCATTTCGCATTTAGCATTTAGCATTCCTAATTCGTGCTCCAAAAAATCCGCGAACATCTGGCCCTCGCCCTCCTCACGCTCCTTCCGCTGCACGCGCTCTTCGTGACCGTGGGGACGAAATGGATCGCGGGACCGGGCCATGCGCCCCTGACAATGCCGGCTCTCTGGAAAGAAGGCCTCCTCGCCGTGATCCTCCTGATCGCCTGCGCCGAAATAACCTCAAACCTCAAAACTCAAAACTTAAAACTTGATATTCCCGACCTCCTCATCCTCTCCCTCCTCGCCATCGCCCTTCTCCAACACTTCTTACTCCCTACTCCCTACAACCTACAACCTACAACCTTCGCCCACGGCTTTCGCTACGACTTCGTCCCTCTCCTCTCCTTCCTGATCCTTCGTCGCGTCCCATGGTCGGATCGTTTCAAAAGCATTCTCCCGATAGCTCTCCTATGCATCGGGGCACTCGTCGCTGCATATGGCATCATCAGCTTCTTCCTCCCTGCGACATTCTTCACGTGGCTGGGGTACTCCGACCTCCACTCCCTGTACGTTCCCGATGCGCCACTCGCTGCATTTCAACAAATCGGTTCCTCCGGACTGCGCCGCATACAGTCGACCATGAGCGGACCGAATCAATTGGGTCTGTGGCTCCTGATTCCACTCAGCATGCTCCTTCCCAGGATCGTATGCCATGCAGTGACCGGAGGGGATCCGCGAACCACGGGGGGTGCGAAAGCGTTGCCCGACAATTCCAAACTGTCCAACGATGCGATCGAGGGTTGTTCCGTCATGGTTCATCCCCACGAAAGCACGTACGGAGGGGGTTTGGTTCGCGGTGATTTTTTCATTGCTTCTTTCTTTTGTATGGCAGACAAAAGAAAGAAGGCTTCCATCGTCATCACAGGCATCCTTGCATTGCTCCTTACAACCGCACAACTGCTGACCTTTTCCCGTGCCGCCTGGATCGGCGCGTGCGTGATCATTCTGATCACGTTGATCCGCATCGTTCCGCGCGGAATGCATGCAAAGATCTTCATGCCACTCAGTCTGCTCGTCGTCGCGGGGGCGGTTCTGCTCACGCTGCTCGCCCCGTCGGTCGTCCTGCGCCTGGCCTCCTCCCGCGATCATCTGATCCGACCGATGGAAGCCATACGGACAATGATCGCGCATCCGCTCGGACTGGGACTGGGCACCGCGGGGCCGGCATCCAATCGAACGAGCGATGCATGCGTCTTTCTGGAAGCGGGCTCCGATCCCTCGTGGGCGCACGACCGTCCGGATCTCTGCGTCTTTGTGGAAAACATCCAAGTCCAACCGCTCGATCGCACCTGTCAGTGCCCCTTCCTTCCCGAAAACTGGTATCTGCAGATCGGAGTGGAATTGGGGGTGCTCGGCTTCCTGCTCTATCTCTTGCTCACGCTACGCGTACTCGTCTCCCTTCGCAGACAAACGAACAACAATTATTCTGCATACCTATCATTTCTCTCGCTCTCCATCGCCGCCCTCTTCCTTCACGCATGGGAAGATGCCGCCACCGCCTGGACGATAGGGATCCTGCTCGCCTGCACACTGCCGTCACGGGGAAACGACGACCGTATCCGCTCAAGGATTACTCTCCCACCGTCAACCGCACCGTCTCCGTCGTAAGGGGTGGCAATCCATCCTGCATCGCAATGGTGCCGGAAAACTGGACGGTGAGCGCTTGCATCATGGACTGTCGAATCTTGAACGGATGGTAGAGCTCCCGCCACGTGCCCTGCTTAAAATACGGAAAACTCAGCACGAAGCGCGCTCCGCCCGACTGCGGCGCGATGCCCAGCGTCAACCGACGCAGAGGAATGGTCTGTTCCTCTCCCGCCACGAGCGGGACGGTGACACTTTGATTGTACGGAGGCGTTTTCCAATAAACGGGCTGCAACGTTCGTGATGCGGGGCCGCTGCGTACCCAGCCGTGCTCCGATAAAATCCATAAGCGCACGGTACCCATGTCTCCGAGGACTGCGGGGAAAGAAGGATCGGTGAATAAAAACAGCGCAGATCCGTCGTCGTACGGGCGCTGCACGGTTATCGGTCGCAGCATCATGCCGGTCACTCCCGAGTCATCCGTGGGAGGCAACGGTGCCGCGGAGGACGCAACGGAAATAGCGGAAGAGACGGGGGCGGAAGATGCGGGTACGGGCGAAGGAACGATCGGCTGACACCGGCATGAGCAGTGTGTTTCCCGTCTCAGGTATCCTCCGACGGACATACCGTACGTGGCGGTGGTACACACGGGAGAGCATCCGCGGGAGAGAAGCGCGGTGCTGCAAATCGGTCGCACCTTCGCCTGCGAACGCGTGCGCGATGCGGCGGACGCTTGCATCACGAACGTACCGCTCATGAGGAACGCGACGAAGCACAGAGAGCCGACGACGGTGTACGGGCGCATAACGAGGGAGAAGGGAAACAAGGAAAATATATTTTAAACAAAATAAAACTATTTGCAACCCCTCCTCCCTCGTCACACTCTCCCCTATACTCCACCCCCATGACACAACCTGATTCATCATCCCAACGCCCCCCGCTGCGCGCCAAAAGCATCGTCATTCTGGATTTTGGCGGACAGTACGCGCATCTCATCGGACGGCGCGTGCGCGAATGCGGAGCGTATTCGGAGATTCTCCCGCCGGAAACACCTCTCGCAGCGCTCCGGGATGCCGCAGGGATCATCCTCTCCGGCGGTCCGCAGAGCGTCTATGATACGGACAGCCCGCAGGCCGATCCCGGCATTCTGGAACTCGGCATTCCGATCCTGGGACTGTGCTACGGACTCCACTGGATCGCACAAACACTGGGAGGAGAGGTGAAACCGGGCAAGGAGAAGGAATACGGGCACACCCGGATCACGACCGTCCATGGCGGCGGCGCGCTGCTGCAAGATTGCGGCGGCGAATGTGTCGTATGGATGTCCCACGGTGATGAGGCCGTGCGTTTGCCCGAAGGATTCTCCCCCATCGCAACCAGCGACAACTGTGCGCATGCGGCCTTCTCCGACGAGGACAGGAAGATTTTTGCCCTGCAATTCCATCCGGAAGTCGCGCACTCTCAGCACGGGTCGGACGTGCTCAAGCGATTCGTCGCACTCACTGATCACGCTCCGTGGTCCGTCGAAAACTATGCGCGGCACGTCGGGGAACAAATCATCGCGGAAATCGGTGATCGACGCGTCTTCATGCTTGTTTCCGGAGGCGTCGATTCCACGGTCGCCTTCACGCTGCTCAATGAAACCATCGGCTCCCACCGCGTGCAGGGACTCCTGATCGATACGGGGCTGATGCGCAAGGATGAAGTGCGTATGATCCGCAACGCCTTCGATGTGCTGGGCATCGATAACCTCCACGTCGTCGACGCATCCGAGGAATTCTTCCGCAATCTCGCAGGAATCACTGAACCGGAAGAAAAGCGTCGTATCATCGGCGAGACGTTCCTCGCCGTGCAGAAGCGTGAGAGCGATGCGATGGGTCTGCGGCTGGAAGAAGGATGGATCATGGGGCAGGGAACCATCTACCCCGATACCATCGAAACGGGCGGCACCAAACACGCCGCCACCATCAAGACACACCATAACCGCGTGGAAGCCGTGCAGAAAATGATCGAGCAGGGTCTGGTGATCGAGCCGCTCAAGGAACTCTACAAAGATGAAGTGCGGCGACTGGGAGAAGAACTGGGACTGCCGCACGCACTGGTGTGGAGACATCCCTTCCCCGGCCCGGGCCTGGGAGTCCGCATCCTCTGCGCCACGGAACCCTTCGACCCGTCCTTCGACGCAACGGGCGTTCCCGTCCCACATTGCGCGCTTCCCGTCCGATCCGTCGGCGTCCAAGGGGACGGGCGGACGTACCGTCATGCGCTCGCTCTGTTCGCGGATACTCCCCTGCAGGTCACCGAAGAGTACCGGCGTCTTGCGACGAAGATCCCCAATGCCATCCCCGCCTTCAACCGCGTGCTGCAGTGCGTCTCCCATCCCACTGCGCAACCATTCGTCTTCACACCCGGCACCGTCACGCCGGAGCGCGCACTGCTCCTGCAGGAAGCGGACAACATCGTGGATGAGGAGATGCGACGGGCGGAGCTCTACGAACACATCTGGCAATTCCCCGTCGTACTGCTCCCCTTTGGAACACGGGAGGGCGGACAGTCGATCGTCCTGCGTCCGATCCAATCACAGGAAGCGATGACCGCGAACGCCGTCGCGCTGCCTGCCGAAGTGCTGGATCCCATGGTCAAGCGTCTGCGGGCGCTCCCGGGAATCGATCTTGTATTTTTGGATTTGACGAATAAGCCTCCCGCAACAATTGAGTGGGAGTGAGGAGAAAGAGAGAAGAAAACCAAACTTGACTTTAAAGAGAGAGGAGATAGGATCACTGGCCACTTCGGGAAACTGAAGTGGAATGATCGGGGTAGCTCAATTGGGAGAGCGCTTGGATGGCATCCAAGAGGTTAAGGGTTCGAGTCCCTTCCCCATCACTCAACCGCCTGCACCTTGTGTGTCAGGCGGCTTTTTCGGCAAATGGGAGGTCCGCGCGCAGGGGGGTGTAGGGGAAGCCCCGCATCGAAATGGCCTGCGAGCCGTTTTCGACTGAAGCCTTGGAAGGAGAAAACGGCGAAGCGCGGGGCGGGCGGGTCGCCGTTGCGCGCGGTTGCGTTTTGGCTCCACCTTTGTCGCAATGGACAAAGGTGGAAAAGAAAAGGAATCAAATGCAATAATCAATCCTCAAAAGTACTGCTTATCGTTATACTCATTGTCCTATGGAATCCGATTCACTGACGGAGGAGCAGCTGCAGGAGTGTGTCCGGCTGGCGCAGGAAGGCGATAGCGAGGCCTTCGGCCGTCTCTACGATCACTTCTTCGCATCGATCTACCGGTACGCCGCCTTCCGGCTGCCGCGCGAAATCGCGGAAGACACCGTGAGCGACGTGTTCGTGAAAGCGTGGGAGAAGATCCACACCTACCGTCCGCGGAAGAATGTCCCGCTGGGAGCGTGGCTCTTCTCCATCGCGCGGCGCTGCGTCATCGACACCTATCGTTCGCGACGGGGATGTGAGGAAATCTCCGAAAGCCTTCCGGACACCGACACCCTTAACCGTACGGAGCACCGCCTGGAACAAGGGGAATTGCTGCAAGTGGTACGCAATGCTCTGGACAGTCTGCCCCGGCGCTACCGGGAGGTCCTCCTCCTCTCGTACATCGGTGAACTGCCCCACAGGGACGTTGCACGGGCACTCCATCTCTCGGAGGGAGGAGTGCGTATCCTCAAAATGCGGGCATTGCGCAAGCTGGAAACGGCCCTTCCGCCGGAATTCAGGTCAACCGAACGTAACACCGAGACCGGAACATCGTTTGCACAAGCGCAAGAATGACACCCCTTCCCTCCCTGCACCGGCTCCGCCAGACCCTGGACCCTGCGGAAGACGCACGGGACCGCGTGCGGCAGGACGTCATGCGGCGCATTCGACAACCCGCGTCCGCAGATCTGCTCCAACGCGTGCGCTCGCTGCTGCAGCCATCGGATGCTCTGCGTCTCCGGCTGCGCGCACCGGTGATGAATCGCCTCGTCTCCACCCCCGCTCGTTTCTCCTACCGCTTCCCCAAGTGGGTCGCGGCATTCGCGCTGGTACTCATCGGGCTGCGTACCGGTCCGCTCCTCTTCCTCGCTCCGCAGGGCATCGCCCGCTCTTCCGTCATGATTCTCCCGACACAGGGCGACGTGCTGCTTTCGCTGCAGGGCATGTGGCAACCGATTGCGGAAGAAGTGGAACTCACCGAAGGAGTCAGCATCCGCACGGGCAACGGCGAAGCCACCATCCTCCTCCACGACGACGGCACCATCCGTCTTGCTCCCCACACGACCGTCACCCTCCACGATGTCTCCGACCGGCCTGCACCCGGCATCGGCAGCCCCACGCTCACTCTCACCGCCGGCGGCATCTGGCTGCAAGGCTTGCTGCCCGTGCATCTGCGAGGCATCGAAGTGGTCACCCCCGGCGGACATGTCATCGTGCATCGCGGCAGTGTCTCCCTCGTAGCCGAAGCGGAGCGATCGACACACATGCGCGTCTGGGACCGAACTGCTGTGATCGTCCGCGACGGGGAACAACGGACGCTCCTGGCAGGCGAGCAAATCACGATCGGAGAACGCTCCTCCCACCCCATCGCTCCCGCAGACTACGAAGACCCCTGGGTGAAACAGAACCTCGATCGTGACGCGGTGCACCAACGGGAAATCGCACAAATGCAGCAGGAACGACGTGCCTCCCGGGCAGGCATCCTCCCCACATCCGCCTTGTATCCCGTCAAACGCGTCGCGGAAAAAGTGGATGTCCTCCTGACCTTCGGCGCCGATTCCCGCGTACGAAAACAAATCGACAACGCATCCACCCGCTTGGACGAAGCCGCCGCACTCATCGCCGAGGGGGCATCGGGCGCGACGACGCAGCTGACGGAATACCGAGAACAGCTGGTGGCGGTGGCGAGCGCCTCCGGCACGGACCTCGCACGCGCAATGCTGGACCGGGAGTTGGAGGAGGCCAGCGCGGATCTCGCAGCCGCTCTTCCCGCCGACGAGCTCTACCTCCTGAAGCGCACGGTGCTGGAGACCTCTGCGGAACTCTCGGACGGCGCCATCAAGGAGCAGGACGTGGAGAGCATGCTGCTGGTCGACAGTCTCAACAGTCTGCGCCAGACCATCGCCCTCGGGAATACGGAGGACATGCGGGACATCTTTGACGCGCTGCAGCCGTCACTGAACATGCTCGATCTGTCCGAGGAGGACGGCGGATTGCCGGAAGACACCCGGAAGGAAATTCTTGCGCTTCTCGCGGACACCGCTCAGTCCCTGCAAGCACAGGAGGCACAGGAAAGCGGCACCGGAACGCTCATCGCAGATGTCACGGAGAAGCTCTCCTCCTTCCTCCCGGATGCTGCGCCGCAGCGTGCCGCCCCGATCACGCCGGAAGAAATCGATGCCCTGCTGAGCGGCATTCTCACGCGCATCGAAATCTACGATCTCCCCCGCTCACGGTACAATCAGTTGCAGTACGAGTTGGACAGAATCAAGGGTCATCCGGCGGAAGGATCGATCCTGCGACGACTGCTACGCGGACTGGAGCCCGAGTTGGCCCGGTACGTTCGTCCGGCGATCGAGGAGCTCAGCGACCGGGTGAAACGTGAAGAGTGATGTTCCTCTCGGGTACTGTGAGACTGGGTGCGTGCGATGGGACGCCAGGCACTTGGCTTCGCTGCTTCCTTGACAATTCCTCCCCCTTTTCGCCACACTCCCCCGTACCTATGTACGAGATCACCGACCTCAAACCCGGCCGCGCCATTCAACTCGACGGAGAACCCTTCGTCGTTCTCTCCTCCGTGTTCGGCCGCAAGAGCCAGAGCAAAGCCAACATGCAGTGCAAGCTCCGAAACCTGAAGACCAACGCAGTCGTGGCGCGCAACTTCCAGGGAAGCGAGAAGATCGAACCGGCGGACGTGGGCTACCGCAAGGTGCAGTACCTGTACAACGACGGTGCGAACTACACCTTCATGGACCTGGAATCCTACGATCAGTTCGAACTCTCCACCGATGTCATCGGAGACGCGGCGGGCTATCTGGTGGAGGGGAACGAAGTGGACGCGCTGATGTTCGAGGATGCGCCCATCGGCATACAGTTGAAAGCGACCGTCGATCTGAAAGTCGTGGAAACGATTCCGGGAGTGAAGGGCGACACCGCGACGGGGGGCAACAAGCCTGCGAAACTGGAATCGGGCATCACGGTGAACGTCCCGCTGTTCATCAACGAAGGCGACACGGTGAAGGTGAACACGGAGACGGGGTGGTATATGACCCGCGTCAGCTGAGCGGCATGCAGCGTGCGCCTTTCCTTCTGCTGGCTCTCCTCCTTCAGTCAGCCTGCACGATTCCGGCGCCCCGCGAGGCAATCTCATCACCGACTGCGGACGAAACCGATGCGGCGTTCGTTGCATCAGAACGCACCGTCGATGCATTTACCGGCTCGACGTTGGAGGAACGCATGCTCCCCTCGGGCATGCTGGAAATCGGCCATCCGCAGGCCCCGGTGGCATTCACACTCTTCACGCACCACTCCTGCGCGTACTGCAGAACCTTCGATGCCATGCTGACGGACCGCATCCTGACGGAATTCGTGGAGCGCGGACGCGTCCGCCTGACCGTCGTGCCCGTTCCTCTGCAGAAGTATCCCGAGAGCACAGAGCAGATGCTGCTCCTCTCCTGCGCGACAAAGCAGGGAAAAGGCTGGGCGATGCACCGCGCGCTCTTTGACGGACAACCATCCGAGGAGCGACTGCGCGCCATGGAGATTGATGGTGATGCTCTGGAGACCTGCACAGCATCCTCCGACAACGACCGGCTCCTCCCACCAAGCACCGTCACCCTCGTCCCGAGTTACGCGATCAACGATACGCTCTACACGGGCCTGCCGGAATGGCCGGAATTGCGGGGGCAAATCAACGAGGCGCTGTCGCGGTGATGCGCACCAATTTGAGTCGCGCCGCCTTGCCAGAAAGAATGCACACGTGATGGGTGCTCACGCCAAACGCTTCCGCGAGCAGTTTGCAGAGCGCCTTGTTCCCCTTGCCGTCCTCCGCGGGCGCCGCAAGGTCCACCTTGATGCTGCCATCCTCCAACACACCGGTCACCCGCGACTGCGCCGCATGCGGCCGCGCCCGCACGAGCAGTTCAATCTTTCCCTCGGCGGATAAACGTGATTGCAGTGCGCAGAACATGAGAACAGTCTACCACTGAATTCCCTCTCCTCACCCCCGCCTCTCTCATTCTCATGGCTAATCGCTCCTGGCTAACCACTCATCTCCTTTCTCCACTTCTCAATTTCCTTGTGATGACCCGAAAGCAACACATCAGGAACCCGCATCCCGCGGAATTCCTCCGGCCGCGTGTAGTGCGGATACTCCTTTTTGCGACCCAGTGAAGCGGAAAAACTCTCTTCCTGCGCCGATTCCTCTTTCCCGAGGACCCCGGGAATCTGCCGTGCCACGGCATCGATCAGCACCATTGCGGGCAGTTCGCCGCCCGTGAGCACATAATCCCCGATGCTGATTTCTTCATCGATCCAACCGCCGTCGATGATGCGCTGATCGATCCCCTCGTAGTGTCCGCACAAGAGGATCAGCCAATCGCGCTTCGCCGTCTTTTCGACGTTCGCCTGTGTCAGGCGTTTGCCACGAGGAGAAAAATAGATCCGATGTGGAGTTTTGAGTTTTGAGTGTTGAGTGTTGAGTTTTGACGTCCGAATCCCGAAGTCCGAATCCCGAATCCCTTCAGTCCGTCCTTCCTCCGTCACCTTCTCAATCGCTTTCACAACCACATCCGCCCTCAGCACCATCCCCGCCCCGCCGCCGTACGGCCGATCATCCACCTGCTTGTACGTGCCCGTCCCAAATTGCCGCAGATCATGAAAGTGCACGTCCAGTAAAGACGTTCCGTCGGAACGCGTCTCCCGTGCCCGCTGCAGAATGCTCTCCGTCAGAGGACCCGTAAACATTCCCGGGAAGAGCGTGATGACGTCAATGCGCATGGCGATATGGTACACCCCGGCACATCTCGTCGGAATGCGCGAGAACTGGCGAAGCCGGACCGATGCGCATGGGGGTGTACTACGGAGATGCTATGCAGGACTATCCTCCGACACAGCCGCTCTGTCCTCCGGTATCTCCTTCACAGGTCCATCCGGATGCAGCAACGCTTCTGCGCGCCGCAAAAGGGGGCGATACGCATCCCCTCCCTGCGCACGACGGATGCGCGACTTGAGCATGGTGTACAACGTTCGCAGAATGCGGAATTGAAAGGAGGAAAGGCGGAGTAATCTTTTTTCGTAGAGACCAAGTAATTGTTCCAGAGTCTTCGCAATCGCAGGTGGCTCATCTTTTATCTGTACGATTCTTTCAGCGACGCGCAGCAGATTCTCCGGAATATGTCCTTCCGCCGCTTGCGCACTTCTCCGACGTCCGGTCGAGCGAAATCGTGCCTGCAGTTTACATTTTTCAATCGTCCATTCCCCATCATCAATGAGTTGCATGGCCTGCACGATGACCTTCCACGGAATATCACGTTCTGCTAATTGCCCACCATGGTGCAACCGACGAAGAAGAGTATCGAGATGGGGATCGCACCGACAATCCACCAATCGTTCCAATTGTTCTCGTACCCACACTTGACGCTCCTCCAGTGCATTAACATGCCGTACGCCCTCATGCCATCTCCGTAACAAAGAAGGTGATATTCTTCCCACTGCAACACAATGTTCCAGAAGAAGCTCGACTGTCTTGCGTACGGTCGTATCGTTACCGGTGACACCTGCGGCGCGTGCCAGAGTAGCAAGCGTTTTCAGGCCGACATTTCGCTTCACTCCTTCACAGAGTATGCCCAGGAGTGTGTCATGTGCGATGGCAGCATTCACCTTGCTCTGCAGAAGGGGATGTGCCGATGCCTGAGAACCGGTGTCTGCCGAAGAATCCAATGACATGAATACCCATTATTAATTAAATATTTATTATGTCAATTGCCCATCATCCCCCTCACACCAACCTCCCCATCAACCCCCCGATGTCGTACGGCGTGACTTCATCCACGAGTCGCGTCTCCCTCCCCTCCCGGCTCCTGAGCCGTTCGTAGAAATTGGGAATAGTAACGTTTTGATAGAGGACGCCCGTCGCGATGGAATCGGACGTATCGATAGCCAATTGCCGCGCGCGGTTGAAATCGGACGAATCGTGGTTCTTTACCTCCCTGCAGTGCGCCAGCAAATACTCATGCGTCGCGAACTTATTGTAGGTGGGACACGCCTGCAGAATATCGACGAAAGCAAATCCCCGGTGCCCGATGGCTTGCTTGATCACACGCGTCATCTGCGGGATATCGCCGCTGAAGGTGCGGGCGACGAATGTGGGCTGCAGGGAGAAGATGAAATCCATGCTCGGGAGCGTCGCTTCGGGAATGCCGTTGGGGGAGGCGTTCATCCGCACCCCCTGCTTCGTGAGCGCACTCGCCTGTCCCGTGGTCAGACCGTAATTCCCGTTATTGTGCAGGAGAAAGACGATGGGATAGTTGGAGCGAATGGCATGGACCAGATGTCCGACGCCTTCCGAAAAACTGGCGCCGTCACCGCCGAACGCCAGAACGGGCATATCCATGCGCGCGAGCTTGGCGCCCGCCGCGAAGGGGATCACGCGGCCGTGGAGTCCGTGGAAACGGTATCCGTCGATCTTGTCACTCATGTTCCCATGACACCCGACATCGAAGCAGAGCAGCGTTTGCCAAGGATGAATCTGAAGCTCGACCAGCGCGCGCTTCACCGCGGTCCAGATGCCGTAATCGCCGCAACCATCGCACCAGGTACAGGCGTTTTCCGAGGCATAGTCCTGCATCGTGGGGAGGGAGCCGGTGGTGTCCAATGGTATAGACATGGAATTGGGGATTGGGATTGGGGATTGTTCGTTCGTTATTTCGTTACTTCGTTATTTCGTAACTCATCACTCAAGACTCATCACTCATAACTTCGCACGTATCGCCGCAGCAAGCTCATCTCTAAAGAACGGCCTCCCGTCGTACTTCAGAATTTTCTCCGTGATCTCAATGCCCGTTTCCTGGCGCAGCAACCTGCCCAGCTGCCCCTGCGCGTTGCCTTCGATGAGCACGATCTTCCTCGCTTGTTTCGCGAGACGTTCGAAGCGATCGGTTTTGAGCGGCCAGAGCCAGGAGTAGTGAAGGAAACCGATCGAGTCTTGAGTGTTAAGTCCTGAGTCCTGAGTCACATCAAGAAGGGCATCCAAGATGGCTCCTTTCGACGAACCCCATCCGACAATCAGAATATCAACCTCCGGCACATCATCACTCACAACTCGTAACTCACGACTCACAACTTCATACAAAACCGGTTCCGGCAGCGCAGCCTTCATCGCCTTCATTTTGCGCAATCGCTTGTCCATCTGCGCTCCTGCATTGTCCGCGGATTCCTCCACCGATCCGTCACCGCGATGCTCATCGGCCTGCCCCGCATAGGTCGCGGCGTGACTGCCGGGCAGCCAGCGGGGAGAGACGCCGGTGGCGGCGGTCGGATCGTACCGATCGGCAGACTGCAGCGATGCCAGAGCGGCGGGATCCGTCACCAGTCCCCGAGAGAGCGTCGGCGCAGCCGCGGCAAAGGGTTCCTGCGTGAAGATGCCTTCGGCAACGTGCTTGTCCGTGAGAACGATGACGGGCGTCTGCAGTGTCTCGGCCGTATTGAATGCGTCGTTCATCAGCGAGTACGCGTCGTTTGCATCACTCACAGCCAGGACTCCGCGAGCGAATTCTCCGTGACCGCAGTGGATCGCCATGTGCAGATCGCCCTGCGCCGTCCACGTGGGAAGTCCCGTCCCGGGCCCCGGCCGCTGCGCCAGAATGAAGAGTGCAGGATTCTCCGCAATCGCGTTCATGGAGAGCGTTTCGGTCATCAAATCAAATCCTCCGCCGGACGTGGCCGTCGCCGCGCGCGTGCCCATGAACATCGCCCCGCTCATCATCTGCGCCGCCGTGATCTCATCCTCCGCCTGCTTCACGAGGATCCCGGTCTCATTCTGCAGATCAGCGATGACCGTGAGAAGTGGCGACGCCGGCGTCATCGGATAGCTGAAGAATGCGCGCATCCCCGCCCGCACCAACCCCAGCCCCATCGCCTGGCTCCCCGACAGAAGCAACCGGTCCTTCCACCGCGCGTCAGCGGGAGGAAGTGCAAACGTCAGATCCGGTACCTGTTCCTCGCGCGCACGGATGCCGGCATCAATGGCGCGCATGTTGGCGGCGAGCACATCTTCCTTCCGCGCATAGCGCTCTTTGACCATGTCCGCGAGCAGAGCGCGATCCTCCCCGAACATCGACCACGCAAACGCAGCGAGCACCACGTTGCGTAGAAGCGGCGTCCCGCCGATATCCCGCAGGAGAGCGTGCACCGGCACCGCAACGACCCGCAGGTTCCGCTCAGCGATCCACGCTTGCTGCGCGGAGGAAAATTTCCATCCTTCCTGATCGTGCAGGACAATGCCGCCGGGACGCATGTGCTTGAGATCGTGCTCGAATCCGTGGTGATTGAGCGTGAGAAGCAGGTCGGTCTGCGACACGCTGCTGCCGATGAAACGGTCGGCGATATCGATTTGATAGCGACTGTGCCCCCCTTTGATGAGTGACATGTACTCTCGATACGCAAACACGCAACGACCGGAACGCTTGCACGCCCGGGCGAGGATGCCGCCGACGGAATCGATGCCCTGCCCCTGCGCGCCGGTAATGGTGACCGCGACGGATGACATGAAGACGGAGAACGGGAGAAAATCGATTCCTTCTTTGCACAAGAGGAGATCGCGTTCTACTCTAGCAGCAATCTCTATCCCTGTTCACCACTGTTTCCATGAAACTGAACGCACTTTTCCGTCGCGCCGTCGAAATCGGCATGGACGCCGATCCCCGCAGTAAAAAAGAGTTGGAAAAAATCCTGAAGAAACAGGCGGAACGAGCAAAAAAGCTGACGGGAAAGGAAATGGACCTCTTCGACGACGAGCGCACATGGAATCCGTACGGTGACTCTCGGATCATCGCGGGGACGGGAGAGGAAGAGGTGCAGAACCTCATGATCGGCATCGATGTGGAAACGCCGGAATTGCTGCTGGCCGACCGCTTGCGGGAGAAGGGAGTGAAGATCGATTGCATCATGACGCACCACCCGGAGGGCCGCGCGCTGGCGGATCTGGATAAAGTGATGCCGCTGCAGGTGGATCTTCTGGCGCAGTGCGGCGTCCCGGTCAACCACGCCGAAGGACAGATGAAGCCCCGCATGGACCGCATCTGGCGCTCCATTCACGCCGATAACCTCTTCCGCACCGAACGGGCGGCGGAACTGTTGAAGTTCCCGATGTTCGGTTGCCACACCGTGAGCGACAACTTGGTGTGGCGCTTCATGGAGAAGACTATTTGCGCGAAGGAATTCGATGATCTCGGCGCCATTCTGCAAGCCATTCTGGATATCCCCGAGTACGCGCAATACGCGAAGAAGGGCAACCCGCCGATCATCGTGAACGGATCGGAGCGATCACGCCCCGGGAAGATCGTCGCGACGGAATTCACGGGCGGCACCAACGGTCCGGAGGAGTATCTCGCGGAGCAATCCCAAGCGGGCGTCGGCACCATCCTCTCCATGCACGTGACGGAGAAGACGCTGGAGGAAGCCAAGAAGCATCATGTGAATATGATCCAGTGCAGCCACATCGCTTCGGATACGATCGGCATCAACCTGCTCTTCGACATCCTGCAACAGGAGGAGAAAGATCTGACGATTCTTCCGGTATCAGGCTTCATCCGTGTGGAGCGAACATAGCGGTAGGCCGCGATGACGCCGCATGGCAGAGAGACTGCGTCAGATGCCGACGCCGGATGTCCATGCCTCTTGTGCCGGATTCTCCCACTGTTTCTCCCGCGAGTTTGCATCCCGCGAGCATTGACATTTTTCTTCTTCAAACCTACATTCCGCCCACTTTCGCCCCCTCCACCCATGAACGAAGCAGTTGCTGCATCTGGCAGGACAAATCCCCACACCCACGTCACGCCCTTCGACCAGGTGCTCTCCCATGAAGAACACGAAGAAGCGCGAGTCAAAGCCATGATGGAGGAGTTGGAACGTACGGAGAAGGAAGCGCAGCAGGCGATGCGCGATGCCGAAGCAACCCAGGAAGAGAAACTCCGCGAGGAAGCAAGACTGCTGCTAAGGGAAGAGCGCGACGCGATCGGCAGAGAGATGGAACGACAGGAAGGAATCATGCAGAAAGAACTGCAGGCGCTGGAGGCGGATGCGCGGGAGCGGATACCCGAGATCGTGAACCGACAGGTGGAAACAGTCCTCTCCCCCGAGTTCCTCTCTCTCGCCGTTTGACCCATGGCAATCGTCCGCATGCAAAAAGTGGCCATTCTCGCACACCGCTCTCAGCGGGAGAAACTCATCGAGTATTTGCACGAGGAGGGTGTCATGGAGATTTGTGAAAGGAAACAGGCACCGGACATCGATCACACCGAAGTCAATTTCCGCATCGCGGAACTGCAATTTGCCATCCGGACCCTCTCTGCCGTTGCCTCGAAAGACATCCTTGCCCTGGCACATCGTCCGGCTCAACAGAGTGACATCACGCGCGCCGCTCTCCATACCGATGTTCGCGGCATCGTCGATCAACTCCATCGCCTTGCGGAGCAAGAAGCCGACGCACAGAAGATCATACAGGAATACACGGATCGCATCGCGATGCTGCGTTCCTGGACCACGCTGCCCTACCCTCTGCACGGTCCGGACCGGTCACGGTACGTGCGACGTATTCTCGGGACGCTGCCCGTGGCGCAGGCCCAAACTGTGCGGGACGACATCGCGAAGAAAGCCCCCCGTTCGCACATCGACCTCCTGGGGCATTCGGAGGAAGTGGCGAGCGCCGTCGCGCTGGTACACAGGGAAGAAGAGCACGCCTTCGAGGAAGTCGTGACCGCCCACGGTTGGACCACCGTCGTCCTGCCCGCCTGGGAAGGAACGGCAGCCGATCTGTATGAGGATGCGGTTGCCCGCCTGGAAGAAGCAAAAAGACACAGGGAAAGCATACGTGACGAACGCAAACAGCTGACGCTGGAGCTCCCGTCTCTGCTAAAGGTGGAGCGGTACGTAGAGTGGCTTGCGGATAAGCAGTCCGTCCGTGAGTCGATGGGCGCGACGCTGAGCACCGTCACACTCCTCGGATGGGTCCCCAAAAAACTCATACCTCACCTGGAACGCCGTTTGCATCGCATTTCCCCGGCAATTGCAGTGCTGCGCATGAAACAGGAGGAGAACGAGGAAGCGCCGATCCTCCTGAAACATCTGCCGTTCATCGCACCGTTCATCAGCGTCACGGCGCTCTACGGCCTGCCTCGTCCGACGGACATGGATCCCACACCCGCTCTCTCTCCGTTCTTCATTCTCTTTTTCGCACTCTGCCTCACGGACGCCGGCTACGGTTTGGCGCTCGCCCTCATCTTCGGTATCGCACTCTGGAAGATGAAGAAATCCGTCACGCAGGCGCCCCTCCTCTGGCTGCTGTTCTTCAGCGGCATCGTTTCCATGTTCGTCGGCATCCTCTTCGGGGGATACTTCGGCCTCACGCCGCAGCAGGTGCCCGCGGCTCTGACCACGATGACGCCGACGGGCGAACTGTGGTTTAAGGGGCAATTCTGGAATCTCTCGCAGCAAACGGGCGTGACCTTCCTGCAAAACCTCGCGCTGGCACTGGGACTGACGCACCTCTTCCTCGGCATGTTCCTGGCAGGATTCCACAAGTGGATGCACGGGAAAAAAGCCGAAGCGTTCTGGATGGATTTCTCCTCGCACATCCTCCTGGGAGCAATCATCTTCCGCTTCATGGCACCGGCCGAACTGCGGGACATCGCGCAATACGTTTTGTACGCGGGCGTGGTACTGGCACTCTGGGGAAAGGGCTACGGGAATGCGTGGTATCTGCGCCCCGTCATGGGCGTAATCGGCCTGCTGAACTTTGCGATCAGCATGCTGTCGAACGGACTCAGTTACCTGCGCATCCTGGCACTCGGGCTCGTCACCGGTGCCATGGCGCTCGCGGTGAATCAAGTCGCGGTGGAAATGAGTAAATTCTTTCCCGCATGGCTTGCGATTCCCGTCATCATCGTCATCTTCCTCGGCGGACACCTCGTCTCCATCGCCCTTAATACGCTCGGCAGCTTCATCCATTCCGGCCGTTTGCAGTTCATCGAATTCTTCAGTCAATTCTTCGAGGGCGGCGGTCGCCCCTTCGCGCCTTTCCAGCGCTCCTCCTAGTGCGTTTCTATACGGCGGAGTCCTCAGACGAAGCCGATTACTCTCTTTACCTCCTTTCTTCCCTTCCTATGAACAAGTATACGTCCCTCGCGGCACTGGCGGCATTCGCCACTCCCGCACTGGTCTTCGCACAGGATGCCGTGCTACCGGAAACCGTCGCCTCCGCAGCCCCCTGGGGCCTGATGTTCGCTTTCTTCGGTGCCGGCATGGCCACGTTCCTCGCGTGCATCGGATCGGTCTTGGGAGTGAGCATGGTAGGCCAGGCAGGTTCCGGGCTCATCTCCGAGAAGCCCGATCTCGCCGGCAAAGTGATCACGCTCGCCGTGCTCCCGGGCTCCCAAGGTCTCTACGGCATGGTCATCTCGCTGCTCTTCATCTTTAACTTCGGCCCCGTCATTTCCGGCGAGGTGCCGCTCTCCATGGCACAGGGTCTCATTCTCCTCGCTACGTTCCTGCCGGTCGCCGTCACCTGCTTCACCTCCGCGCCGTACCAGGCCAAGGTCTGCACTGCCGGTCTCCACATGCTGGCCAAGGACGGCAGACTCGCGGGACGCGTCATCACGCTCGCCGCACTCGTGGAGACGTACGCCCTCCTCGGATTCCTGATCTCCTTCTTCCTGCTCAATTCCTTCCGCGGTTCCATTCTCGGATAGTGATGAGTTGTAAGTTATGAGTTATGAGTTATGAGTCCCGAAGTCCGAATCCCGAATCCCTCGTCCCTAGTCCTTCGTCCTCCTCTCTCCCATGGCCCTCCAAGACATTCTCGACGCCATCGTCTCCGACGCAAACCGGCAGATCGCCGACGCGCGGACAGCCCACCAAAAGCGCCTCTCGCAACTGCGGGAGGAGAGTGATCGTCGCCTGGTGAAGAAGAAGCAGGACATCAATGCACAACGTGAGGACAAAAAACGCCAAATGCACATGAAAGGAGAAGCGGCCATGACCGTACACCGTCGCAACGCCCTGCTCTCCACGAAGCGCGCCCTGCTCGACCATGTGTACGCGGACATCGAGCGGCAACTGGCGCAACAGCCCCCCGCGAAGATCAAGCCGCTCCTGCAGGGTCTCTTGGCGCACATTCATGGAACGGGCGTCATCCGCCCCGCGAAAGCGCACGCCGCTCTGCTTGCGGATCTGCTCAAAGGTAACGCGCGTCTGACGCCGGGTGAACCGCTCCAGACCTCCGGCGGATTCGTGTTTGTTTCGGAAAAGGAGGAACGCGACTGCACGTTTGCCACCCTCGTCAACGATATTCTGCGGCCGCAGACGGAAGCCGCCGTCGCCGGGCAACTCTTTCCGCCCCTCTCCTGATGCTCCGCACTTCCGCCGTTCTCGGCCAGCACTTCGCGTTCGCTCACGGACGCTCCGGCGTGCTGCAGCTCTCCCTCCTGACGCAGACCGATCTCGATCGGCTGCTGGGGGCGCATGATCGCGCAGAAGTGCAGACCATCCTGTCGGACCTTCCCTTCACCAAGCTTCTCGATCAATCGCAGCGCAATCCCGACCATGTCATTGCGGCACTCGGTGCCTGGGTGCGCACGGAAGTTGCTGCGATGGTGCCGGAGCACAAGCGTGCTCCGTTCGATATTCTCTGGTGGAAAGGGGATGCCCCGCTGCTCGCCGCGCTCCTGAAGGAACGGCTGGGTCTGACGTCCGACATGAGCCGCAGGCCGACGCCGTCCGTCACCGCCCATCCTTCCGATGCCTGGGCACGACTCGTGTTGGAAAGTGACCCGCACGCCCTCCCCGCGGAGGAAACGGCATTCGTGCAGGAGATGATCGCCTCGCAAGCGTCAGATCCCGCAGAAATCGATGAGCGCGTCTCCGTCTTCAGAATGGAAAAATCGCTCCGATTGGCGGAGCGCAGCGGGAGCATTCTTCTCCTGCGTTTTGTGCGCCATGCCATCGATGTGCGCAATATCCGTACCGCTCTGCGCCTCGTCGCAGGCTCTAAGGACGCGTCGCAGATGCTCCCGGGCGGCACCATCGATCCGAAAGATCTCAGAGGAATCAACGGCTCGATCGCCTCACTCGTGCGACGCTCCGGCTTCTATGCTCTGGCCGACAGGCTGGAAGCACCTGGAATCACCGGATCGGACATCGAACAGGCGCTCAGTGCCATCCGCGCGGAAGACATCGAGCTCCTCTGGAACCATCCGCTCACCATCGAACCCGTCTTCGCATTCGCCGCCGTCGCTCTCAACCAGCTCTCCCTCCTGCGCGCCATCCTCATCGGCAAGCTAAGCGACCTCTCCCCTCAGGAAATCAAACGGCTCTTACCCCCCTTCCTCTCCGCCACCCGCTACTCTTCATGATGTACCGCATCGCCATGATCGGCCCCCGCGATACCATTGCGGGATTCACCCTGCTCGGTGCGGAGGTAGTCCCGGTAGAGGACGGCACACAGGCTCTGGAGGCACTCATCCGCCTGAAGCGCACCATGCAAACCGATGAGCACGGCATCGAGCGCAATGCCTACGCCATCCTCTTCGTCACCGAAGACCTGCTGCAGAGCATCGGGGCCGACGACCTGCGTAAGCTTGCGCGCGGAGCACTCCCTGCCATTATTCCTCTCCCCTCACATCGCGGCGCTACGGGTTTTGGCCCCGAGCGTCTGCGCACCATCGTGGAACGCGCCATCGGTAGCAATATTCTGGGATAGTGATGAGTTATGAGTTATGAGTCCCGAAGTCCGAATCCCTAGTCCCTAGTCCTTAGTCCTTCCTCCCTTCCTGCCCTTCCTCACCTTTCTCACCTCTCTATGCCCACCGCCACCATCATCAAAGTCGCCGGTCCGCTCGTCGTCGCAGACAGCATGAAGAGCGCGAAAATGTACGAAGTCGTTCGCGTCTCCAAAGAGCGCCTCATCGGCGAAGTCATCGAGCTGCACGGCGATACGGCTTCCATCCAAGTCTACGAGGAAACCTCCGGCATCGGACCCGGGGAACCCGTGGAACTGACGGGACAGACGCTTTCGGTGGATCTTGCGCCGGGGCTCCTCACCTCCATCTACGACGGCATCCAGCGTCCGCTGCCACTCATCGAGAGAGAGGCCAAAAGCCCGTACATTACCCGCGGCATTTCCGTCCCCGCCATCGACCGCGCGCAAAAATGGACATTCGTCCCGTCGGTCGAGAAGGGTGCAAACGTTGTCAGCGGCGATATTCTGGGAACGGTGCAGGAGACGACGCTCATCGAACACCGCATCATGGTGCCTCCCGGCGTCGCGGGAACCGTCACGGACATCAGGAAGGGGTCATTCACCATTGAAGAAACCATCGCCGTGATCACTCCAAATCCCGAATCCCCAATCCCTCATCCCATTTCCGTATCCATGCTCCAGCGCTGGCCCATCCGCATTCCGCGCCCCGTCTCCGCCAAGGGCATCCCGACGACACCGCTCGTCACCGGCATGCGCATCCTCGATACCCTTTTCCCCATCGCCAAAGGCGGTGCCGGCGCCATTCCGGGCCCCTTCGGCGCAGGCAAGACCGTCACCCAGCAAAGCTTGGCCAAGTACTGCGACGCGCAGGTGATCGTCTACATCGGCTGCGGCGAGCGCGGCAACGAGATGACGGAGGTGCTGAAAGAATTCCCGCACCTCATCGATCCGCATTCCGGCGAACCACTCATGAAACGTACCGTTCTCATCGCCAACACCAGCAACATGCCGGTAGCCGCCCGCGAAGCGAGCGTCTATACGGGGATAACCATCGCCGAGTACTACCGCGACATGGGATACGACGTGGCGCTCATGGCCGATTCCACCTCCCGATGGGCCGAAGCAATGCGCGAAATTTCCGGCCGTCTGGAAGAGATGCCCGGTGAGGAAGGCTACCCCGCCTACCTCGGTTCCCGCACGGCGGGCTTCTACGAACGTGCAGGCACCGTCGACTGTCTGGGTGGTGATAAACGCAAAGGATCGCTCACCGTCATCGGCGCGGTGTCACCCCCGGGAGGAGACTTCTCCGAACCGGTCACGCAGAACACGCTGCGCGTCACCAAAGTCTTCTGGGCGCTGGATGCCAAACTCGCGTACCGCCGCCACTTCCCCGCCATCAATTGGCTGCAGAGCTACACGCTCTACGCCGATAACCTCGCCGACTACTTCGGCCGATCCGTCGCGGAGGAATTTGTGGAAAACCGCGAACGCGCCATGAAGATTCTGCAGGAAGAGAGCCGCTTGGAGGAAATCGTCCGCCTTGTGGGCACCGATGCCCTCTCGCCCCGGGAACAGCTCACCCTGGAAACGGCGCGCATGATTCGCGAAGACTTCCTCTTCCAGAACGCCTACGATCCCATCGACGCATATACCTCGTTGAAGAAACAGCACCGTCTGCTGCGTACCATCCTCACGTTCTTCGATCACGCGCTGCCCGTAGTGGAAGCGGAGGACTTCGATATGCACAAACTCCGCGCACTCACCGTCAAAGAACAGATCACCCAAGCGCACCTGATTCCGGAAGAAAACATGAACGACTTCGATACGCTTGATGCGACGATTCGCACCCAGATCGAAACCCTGCGCACGGGTGCGTGAGTGATGAGTTATGAGTTATGAGTCCCGAAGTCCGAATCCCGAATCCCCAATCCCCAATCCCCAATCCCCAACCCCTAATCCCCAACCCCTCCCATGTCCACCGCCTACAAGACCATCCGAGATATCGCCGGCCCGCTCCTCGTCGTCGAGGGCGTGGAAGGCGTCGCTTACGACGAGCTCTGTTCCGTGGAACTGTCCTCCGGCGAGCAGCGTTTGGGCAAAGTGCTGGAATCCCGCAAAGGACTGGCTGTCGTCCAGCTCTTTGAATCCACGCAGGGCATCACAACGGACGGCACCAAGGTGCGTTTCCTCGGTCGCTCCTTCGAACTGCCCGTCTCCAAAGATATGCTCGGCCGCATGTTCTCCGGATCGGGAACACCCATCGACGGCGGACCCGCCATCGTTCCCGATAGGAAACTCGACATCAACGGTGCTCCGATCAATCCTTTCACCAGAGATTTCCCGGAGGATTTCATTCAAACAGGCATCTCGACGATCGATGTGCTCAACACGCTGGTCCGGGGGCAAAAACTCCCGATCTTCTCCGGCGCCGGATTGCCGCACGCTTCCCTCGCAGCGCAGATCGCACGCCAAGCCCGAGTGCTGACCAAAGAGGAAGTCGAACGAGGAAGCGAACCAGATTCCAATGGCTCCACTTCCAATCCCCAATCCCAAGTCCCCAATCCCCAAGAAGGAAAATTCGCCGTCGTCTTCGGCGCCATGGGCATCACCTTCGAAGAGGCGCAGTACTTCAAGAAGGAATTTGAACGCACGGGCGCACTCTCGCGCGCGGTGCTCTTCCTGAACACAGCCGACAACCCGGTGGTCGAACGCATCGCCACGCCGCGCCTCGCCCTTACCGCCGCCGAATATCTGGCCTTCGAACTCGATTATCACGTCACCGTCATTCTCACGGACATGACCAACTACTGCGAAGCGCTGCGCGAAGTCTCCGCCGCCCGCAAGGAAGTCCCGGGACGCCGCGGCTACCCCGGCTACCTCTACACTGATCTTGCCACCCTGTACGAACGCGCGGGACGCATCCGAGGCAAGAAGGGCTCCATCACGCAAATCCCCATCCTCACGATGCCGGAAGACGATGTTACGCACCCGATCCCCGACTTAACCGGCTACATCACGGAAGGACAGATCCGTCTGGATCGCGGCCTCTTCCAACGCGGCATGATCCCGCCCGTCATCCCGATGGGATCGCTCTCGCGCCTGAAGGGCAAGGCCCAGGGAGAAGGCATCACGCGCGAGGACCACAGCGGCATGGACGCACAGCTCACTTCCGCCTACGCACGCGGGACGGAAATCCGCGAACTGGCCGTTATCCTCGGCGAGAGCTCGCTGAATGACACCGATCGCGCCTACCTGAAGTTCGCCGATCGTTTTGAGCGCGAATTCATCGCGCAGGGCGAACGTGAAAACCGCTCCATCTTCGACTCACTCGCCATCGGTTGGAACCTGCTCGCGGAACTGCCGCGGAGCGAACTGAAACGGGTGAAGCCGGCATACATCGAAAAATACCTTCCTACCTCCGCCTGACATACCCCGCGCCGTCCCCACCATCATCGGCGAATCCTGGACCTTCCTGCGCAAGCAACCTGCCGCACTCTCGGTCATGGGATTCTTTCTCTTCCTGCCGATGCTCCTCCTTGCACAGATTCCGCGCATGGAGGATGCGCTGCCCTACTTCCGGGCGCAGAGCACGGAATCCAATCTGGTCCTGCTGCTCTTGAGTATCGCTTTGAATGTCGTGACCGTCTGGGGATCCACGTGCGTGCTGCTCATCGCGAAACGGTTGCTGCAAGCCAAGGCCGGACGCACGCGCACGTCGCTGCGCGCCGTGTTCGCGCAGGCGGCGCCCTTCTTCCTGCCGTATCTCCTGACGAGCATCCTGCGCGGCATCATCGCGCTTCTCTGGGGCATCCTCTTCCTCCTGCCCATTGTCGGCATCATCTGGCAACTTGCCCCCGCAGTGCTGACTGCACCGACGCAGGAATCTCCCGCCACCATCCTGCCCTGGCTCCTGATCCTCTTGATTCCGCTCTTGGCAATGATCGCCTCCCTCGTCCGCACGGCCTTCTCTCCCGTACTCATTCTCCAGGAAGCCATCGCCTACCGACCCGCCCTGCGCAAGAGCAGTCAGATGATTCGCAAACGTTTTTGGCCAATCCTGCTGCAACTTGCAGTACTCGTTCTTCTGCTCTACGTCCCGGCACAACTCCTCATACTCGCTTCCCAAGCCCTCCTTGGATCCGCCTCCTCTGCGCTCGCGGTACTCGCGGATATCCTCGGCAGCCTGGCAAGTGCGATCGCAGGCACGCTGTATCTCATCAGTCTCACGCTCCTGTACGACAGGGAGCGACCGGTTCCCTTCGTCTCCAACTAAGACTATGGCTCTCCTCCGCGTCAATCCGACGAGAATGTCACTGATGGATCTCAAACGTCGCGCGAAGAGCGCGCAGCGCGGACACAAGCTGCTCAAGGACAAGCAAGACGGCCTCATGAAGCAATTTTTGCAGATCGTCCGCCGGGCAAAGGCAGTGCGCCGGAATGTGGAAGATGAATTGAGCGGAGCGTTCCGATCGTTCCTGCACGCATCGGCATGGATGAGTGACGCGGAGATGGACAACGCACTCGGAAGCCCCCGCGCCGTCACCCGCCTGACCGTGGACACCAAGACCGTCATGAGCGTGCGCATCCCTCTTTTCTCGCTGCAGCGAGAACGCACGGGCCGCGCGTACGGTTTCTCCATGACCAACGCACTGCTCGATGAATCCGTGGAAGCCTTCGAGCGCGTGTTTCCGCTCCTCATCGAACTGGCGCAGATCGAGAAACAAGCCGAAAACATGGCGATCGAACTGGAAACTACCCGCCGTCGCGTGAATGCGTTGGAACACAAAATGATCCCCGATCTGCAGGAAACGGTGAAGTACATCAAGATGAAACTGGATGAATCCGAGCGCGGCGCCATCGTGGGCACCATGCGGGTGAAGGCAAGCATCCAGGCGCAGGGAACATGACCCTCGGTCTCGTCCTCTCCGGCGGCGCCGCATACGGCATCACGAATGCAGGTGTACTACACGTGTTGGAGCTCGAAGGCATCCGGCCCGACTGCATAGCGGGGAGTAGTATGGGAGCGATCGTGGGGGCGCTGTACGCCTTCACGGGCACGACGGAGATCTTTGATGATCTCTGCGCCTCGCTGACACTGCGGAACGCCGCGCGCCTGAGCGATGCACCTCTCAGCGGCGGACTGCACGGCGGGCTCCTGCGTCAGAATCTGGAAGCGATCCTCGGTGCGACTCTGGGCGACGCACGCATCGGAGACTGCCGCATTCCCTTTCTCTGCGTGGCTGCACAACTCACAAAGCCCATCGACTGGACCGGCATCCTGCGCCGTCCGGACTTCACCGAAGAAATCTTACGAAACGCCACGCTCCACGTATTCCCGCCAAAGACGCGGCTGATGGACGCGCTGCTGGCAACGAGCGCCATCCCCGTCCTCTTCTCGCCCATGGAGATCGACGGTGTCCAGTACGTCGATTTGGTGCACTTCGGCTCCATCCCCGCCCGCACCCTGCGCGAGCACCTGCATCCGGATATCGTCATCGGCACCGACACCAACCCCCGCTACCTCGCGCTGGAAAAAGTGCTGCCAAAGCCCTGGAAGGAATTCCTCTCCCGCGGGTATGAAGAACTGGAGAAGAGCCGGGCCGCCTGCGATCTCCTCATCACCCCCGTGATGCCTGCCGCCGTCTTCCGCTTCGATAAAGCCACAGCTTTTATGGATGCAGGGGAGAAAGCTGCGAAGGAGCGGATGGGGGAGATCCGAGCATTGCTGCATTGACCTTGCCTTGTTCCGCATCCTTCTATCTCATTATTGATTTCTCAGCCTTCATCATTCCATCCTTTGTCTGCCCATCGCCGTGCTATTTCAGATTGTATGCAATCCAACTGCCGATCGGCTTGCAGCCAATCGTGATAATGCGACATACATTGATCCGCACGCTCCAAACAATGCGATGAATACTTCCGAAGCTTCCGCACACTTGGCTCATCCATTTCCCCGCCACGGTTTTCGATCAAGTGATCTACTGCCAGCGCAAATCGATCAATCAGACTCATAAATAGTTTCCCCGACTGCAGAACAGCCTCTCGCCTTGTGATTTTCAATAGCATCTGTGAACAGCCTTCATTGATCTCTCCTGCCAGACAAAGAAGCCTTTTGATATTCAACGGCACATTGCCACACCCCTCCTCGAATTCCGATACGAAAGCATCAATGTCGCCCAATTCATATGCATCATCTAATGATTCCATACATGCAAATACATTATTTGCCTTGCACGCTCTCCACAATCTTCTTGAACGCCTCCGGCTCGTGGATGGCCATCTCGGAGAGCGTCTTGCGGTCCAGCTGGATGCCCTTCTTATGGAGCTGATCGATGAAGACGGAGTACTTGGTGCCAGATTCCCGCAACGACGCATTCAGACGGATGATCCAGAGGGAACGGAACGTGCGCTTCTTCTTCTTGCGATCGCGGTACGCATGCTGTCCGGCCTTGATGAGGCGCTCCTTGGCTTTGACGAAGGTGGTGTGCCCCAGACCCTGATACCCCTTGGCGAGGGAACGAATCTTCTTGTGCCTGCGATGTCGGACGATGCCGCGTTTGACACGCATATCAGAGGTGAGGCAAGAGGGATTTCAAGGTCTTCTGATTGGTGGGATGCACCAGAACGGTGCGATTGAGACGCTTCTGGCGTTTGCTCTTCTGCTGCAGAAGATGGCTGCGCCCATGCCGTTTGATCGCCATTTTACCCGATCCGGTGAGCCGGACTCGCTTCTTTGCGCCGCTGTGGGACTTCAGTTTGCCCATGTGGGCCGGGAGTATAGGGAAAAGAAGGAAGGATGCAAAGGGAAAATGACCAATGCCCCTCCTGCCCGCACCCAATCGACCTGTCTACCCCCTACTCCCTACCGCCTACAACCTACCCCCTACTTCCCCGTCGGCCGTACCACCGCGATGAACTGATTGCCCTGCATCCGAACATCCATCTCCACTTCCGCGACATCACTCAGGCTCGTAATGAGAGTCTTCAGCTTCTGGACGGCATACTCCTTGTTGGTGAGTTCTCGGCCCCGGAGTCGCACGGAAAATTTGACCATGTGGCGCTCCGCGAGGAATTCCCGAGCGCGATCGGCCAGACGATCCAAGTCATGCTTCTCCGTGCGAAAACCAAATCGCAGCATCTTCGTTTCGCTCTGCTTGCTATGCGCCTTCTGCTTCTTGTCCTTCTTCTGCAGTTGATAGAGGTAGTGTCCGAAATCGCTGATCTTCACCACGGGAGGCTCCGCCTTGGGAGAGACTTCGATGAGATCGGACTCAGCCGCCTGCGCACGCGCAATGGCATCGGCAATGGAAAGCGTCTCAGCCGTGCCGTCATCGGCGACGAGAAGCACGACCGGAGCGGTGATCTGCGCGTTCATGCGCGGACGCTTCTCAAGCGTTTTGACAGGTCGACCGTGAGAATGGCGCTGACGCAGGGGAGAGTGGGGAAAGAGTGTGTACGAAGAATCTACGAAATAGAGACGAGATGGTCAAGTGTTCCGGCGCAATCACCGCTGATGCGGCGTGCGTCCCGCAGCTTCCAGTGTGAAGGATGCTGTCATCCAAGGATCACTCACGCCCTCCATGCGCGCATCCGCGACGGAGAGAAACCGCACGGGCCACAAATGTCGTTCACGCAGCGCGGGTGCCAGATCGTGGAGGAGGGCGAGGCCGCTGCGTCGGGAAGGCAGATCCAGCATCGCGGTCAGTTCCTGCGCGAAGAGCGGCGCGGAAAGGGCTCCCAGCAACTGATCCTGATACGGACGGGGGCTGACCGCAAACCGCAGAAGATCGACGGAGAGGAACTCTTCCAGCGCGGTGATCGCCGCGGGATTCTGGTCCTCGGTGAGGGTGAGCAGTCGGCTGATGTCTTCTGGAGAGAGTAAATCGCTCACGGTGAGCATCCCCGCCGTGCGCAGGAAGGCAAACAGGATGTCCACCCCCTCCTCCGTCGCCGCCACGGTGAACGTCACGGGCACCGATTGCCACTCGCTCCCCCCGGCGGAGCGTTCCCGCGCCTCACCGACGGTCACGGTGGGAAACTCCCGCAGCACCGCAAGGTCCTGCAGATGTGAGAAGACAAGATCGAGAGTAGCCAACAACCGATCGAGAGCGGGCTCATCCGGAAGAACGCTGATGCGCAAAATCTCCTCTTCCGTGCCGGTACGAAGCGCCGCTTGCAGTTCCGCCGCATCATTCTGTTCCCGTAGGACCGACGCGCGCGCCTCGATCTGTCGCAGACGCAGAGCAGCCGGCAAACCCGTTCTCCGCATGGATGCCACTGCCTGCGCATGTGCGGAAAGGAGCAGGAAGGACAGAGTGAGGAACAGGACGGAGAGACTGAGGAGCGGCGCGCAACGAAGCCGGGAACAGCGGGAGAGGAGGCGCATCAGCGGAAGAGTGGAGTGAGGCTGAACGAGAAACGGAACGGCGAGTGGACGCCGATCTCAGGATCATCGATGCGGGAGAAAGGCGGATGCTCCATCTTCTCTACGAAGGACAGGCGCTCCACTTCCCCCAGGAATGCAGCGAGCACCGTCATGCTGCTTGCGCCCGCGCCCCGCACGTCTCCCGTCACCTGCACGCGCCGCTGCGACGCATCGAACGTCATCTCCTGCAACACAACGGCATCACCCGTCTGTGCGCGCACCGCGGCATGTCGCACCTCCCGACGCACTTCATTCAGGGAAGGCACCGCATACTTTTCCTGCTTCAGGACAGAGAAGAGAGCGTCCTGAAACGGGAGCACCAGCCGGATGCGCTCCGCCTCCATCGTCTGCAACTGAGCACGCAACGCACTCTCATTCGCCGCCATCTCACGGACCGTGAACGTGAAATCCCCCACGGCAAACTGCGTGAAACGCGGCAGAAGGATCGTCCACGACAGCGACAGTGCCCCTGTCAATACGACGGAAAAAAGCAGGAGCCCTCTGCTGAATGCGTGCAGGAAAGATCCTGAGACGGGGGCTGCCGGCAAAGTGTCTGTGTGAAGCATGAGTTTCCTCTTATTGTAGCAGAAATGAGAGATTGGAGCCAGATGGATGGGAATAACAGAATATCAGAGTAACAGCATAACAGTGGTTTGCTGAGCAAAACTCCCAATCCTGTTCCTATACTCCCTCCTGCAATGAGCACTCCTCGCCCATTCGACTCGTCGCTTCGCTTCTCGGCTGCGCTCGGCGCTACGAACGGACAGAGGATGACAATGTCGGAGGGGATCCGCGAACCACGGGGGGTGAAGAGGTGTTGCCCGGTATTTCCAAGCATGCAAACGATGCGATAGAGTGTTGTTCCGTCATGGAGTATCCCTACGCAGGCACGTCCGGAGGGGTTTTGGTTCGCGGTGGCTTCCTTTGCTTCTTTTCTGTGCGGCAGACAGAAAAGAAGGAAGTGTCCTCAATACACTTTTTTCAGATAGCACTCCTCGCAATAGACGATCTCCGGCCTTTCGGGTGCGTAGCTCGTCTCGATTGCCTTCCTGCACTTCATACAATTGCGTTGCCATAATTTCTGCGGATTGTGTCTCTTGAATCGAATGCGATGTCGCTCATCGGGATGAATGCGGGGTATGGGAATACGCATGTTCCGATAATATTCCAGTTCCTGTTTCTGAATTTTGAAGGGTCTTTTGGTCATCTCACACTCGATGGCCCAATTGAGAATATCGTCCGGGATATCGTTGATGGAATCGGGCAGTTGCACTGCGGGAATGATTCTATCGACCTTCGGCATCTCATCGGTTTGATCGCGCCACTTCCAGCCTCTTTGCAAAACTGCCTCTTTGGTGAGGGGGAAGTATTCCTGTGCGACGGTTTCGTTGTAGGCAAAGGGAGACATGGTGATGGGAAAGAATTCTCCCCACTCTCCATCTGCTCGCATCTTCGCAATGATCTTGGGAACGAGATCGTTGTACTCTTCTTTGGTGTACTGCTTGTTGAGAATGCAATATTGTCCGCGTTTGAATCCGAAACACCCGCAAAGATGCTCGCTGCTGTGGCAATTGTCACTGTAGAGAACATTCTTGTCCTTCCAACACCACAGCGAGAAGTGCGTCATGTAGGAATTATCAGGCGTGAGATTCTCGTAACAATACTGTGGATTACCGGTGTGGAGGATGTCGTAGCACCAAACCAACTTCTCTCCCTTATCCACGAAGCGGCAAAACTCGCAATCCGACACCATGTAGCTATCGTGGGTATGTCGACAGTGATCAAGATAGTTCCCGCTGCATTCCTCGCAGTTATGCATCTGCATAGCCTGGCGTGGGAGCGACAGGATGGAAGCAGCGAATCGCTCACGCATCGCTGTAACCGCTGCGTACGATCCGGCAGCGAACCCGGCGAAGCGAGCACGATACTCTTTCTCACTGCATGGTTCGTTGAACCAGTGAAACTCTTTCTGCCGCAGTCCGGAGCAACCGACACAATTGCGGCAACCCTTGAGATCAAATCCGAACGTACAATCGCTGCAATTGTGGCAGTTCTGCAGATACTGGCAATTGTAGAGAGTACGAGAATCAAGGCATTCGTAACAGAGTTCACTGTCGTAGATGAAGTAGCAGTCCACCAGGAGCTTGGAATGCCCGCAGTTCCCCCCGCAGTAGTAGCAGTCCTCCAAGTACCAAGCCCCCGCCACGAGGTAGCAATTGCGTCCAAAGGCAAAGTCGAAAGTGAACTCACAATTCTCACTCCCTACACCATCGTCATTCATCATGGTGAGATGCGGCATGCGTGAGCGAAGTGCAAGGATTTGATCAAAAAATGATCGGCCAAGTTCGAGTTCGACGCCGTAGGTGCGTGGATCCCAGCCTTCGCCCCACCAACAACTGTGGCAATAGACAGGAAAGGATGCATTGGGCATATAGGTTGTCACAATTTTCTTTCCGCATCGATCGCAAGCGCGAGAGTAATACGAACGCTCGTTACGCCACGCGGCGCGTCGCTGCGAACGGCACTCCGGACAGAGCGTCGGCGGCGGGATCAGCTCCTTCTTGCCGTTAAACACCGGACTGACCTTGTCGTAGAAGGCAAGGTCGGAGGGGGTGATCGAAAAGTTGGAGCCGCACCGTGTACACGTTCTTTCCATGAGTGGAACGGAAAGGATGGCTGCGAATAGGGGAAGAATCGTACAACCACGAAGAAGATTCTGCAAAAGACCTCTGACACTCTTGAGGACACACTTTCTCAAGCGTACGCTCGTCATCCATGGCACAGAACAACTCCGACATCACTCCGGCAATACTGCTCCAACATATCCTGGCAATGAGGGGGGATCTCACGGGGCAGATTCAGAGCGTTGAAAAGAATCTCTCCGCACGACTGACGAAAGTGGAAACCAGATTGGAGCATGTGGAAACCAGACTGACAACAGTGGAGCATAAAGTTGATATTCTCACGGTAGGTGTCGACGCCATCGATCAACGATTGGACACCATCGAAATCGAGAAATTGCCCAAACGCGTGAAGGTATTGGAACACGCGATCGGTATCGCGGCATAAGGGAATAACTGGGATCAGAATAAAAGAATAATAGGAATCTGCCGAGCAAAACTCCCCATCCTGTTACTCCGTTACTCCGTTACTCCGTTACTCTGTTATTCCGTTATTCCGTTATTCCGTTACTCCGTTACTCCTCCTTCCCTTCCCTCCTCTCCTGCCCTATTCTCTGATCGACCTTTATCTTTTCCCCCCTTCCCGGTGGAAGAATTGCTCCTCAAATTACAGGAATTGCAGAGCGCGGTGAACATGGGGAAGGACTCTCTTTGAGGCCAGAAACCTCCCCGGACGCATCGCGCAACTGGAAGCGAAAGCAGCCGCTCCCACCATTTGGGATGATCAGCGGGCGGCCAATGCGCTCTTTGCGGAGCTCCGCGGACTCAAGAAACAGTGGGAACCAGTAATGGAACTCAAAAGCAGCGTCGACGGACTCATCGATCTGATCGCCGTGGCATCGGAGGCGGATCTCCGCAGTCTCACGGCGGAGGCGGAGAAGGCACTCAAGAAATGGGAAGTCATCGAGCCGATGCTCTACCTTTCCGGCGAGTTTGATCATAGCAACGCCTACGTGACCATCAGCGGCGGGGCGGGCGGCACCGAGGCGCAGGATTGGGCGGGTTTTTTGCTGCGGATGTACCTGCGCTACTGCGAACGCATGGAGTGGAAGACGCAGCTCCTGGAGAAAACCGACGGGCAGGAAGCGGGAATCAAGAGCGCGACGATCTTGGTGGAGGGGGACCCCGCATACGGATACCTGAAGTGCGAGAAGGGCACGCATCGACTCGTGCGACTCTCCCCGTTCAATGCGAAAAATTTACGACAGACGAGTTTTGCATTGGTGGAAGTGTTGCCGGAGATCAAAGAGACCGGAGAGATTCAGATTGATCCGAGCGACCTGCGCATAGACACCTACCGCTCCGGCGGCGCGGGCGGGCAGCACGTGAACAAAACCGATTCGGCGATCCGCATCACGCACCTCCCCACCGGTATCGTCGTCACGTGCCAGACGGAACGCAGCCAGATCCAGAATCGCGAGCGCGCCATGAACATGCTGGCGGCCAAACTCCTGGAGAGGAAACGCAGTGAGGAACAAGAGCAGAAGCGGGAGCTGAAAGGCGCCACCAAGAGCGCAGACTTCGGGCAACAGATTCGATCGTACGTTCTCCATCCGTATCAAATGGTGAAAGACCTGCGCACCGAGCACGAAACGAGCAATACCCAAGCAGTCCTCGACGGCGACATCCAGGACTTCATCGACGCGGAACTAAAGAGAGCCGCAAGAGAAGAGTAGACGAGATTTGGAATATGGTTTGTAAATAGGTTTGCTTGCACCGATACGAGAGCAGCGTGCAGTGGCTGGCCTGCCACGAACCGAAAGCCGCGCATTTCTGCATGGCAGAAAAGCTCGAAGCGGTGACGCAAGGGATGCCACGTAAAACTCGCTTCGCTCCTCACGTGGCACGAAAAGTTGCACGCTATGGCTGCGCCACGTGGTTGCTCGCCAATGCGAGCAACTTTACGTGGCGGAGAGGGAGGGATTTGAACCCTCGAGACCCTTTGGGGGCCTACGCGATTTCGAGTCGCGCGCCTTCGACCACTCGGCCACCTCTCCAACGAACGCACTGCCGGGTGTCTCGCGGGAAATCCAAGCGGTGCGCAACCAATCTTGCGAGGAGTGGAAGCGCTTGGCAAGCACAGATGCGACATTCGAAGATCATACTTGGTTATTTGGCTTACTGCTGCGGTAATTCCGAAAATCAACTCTGCGTCATGTTGCGCAGCAGCCGTCATCTCTTCAAAACGTCAATTGCATGTTCACGGCGAAATTCAACGTGAATTGTCGAATCCCGCTTGCTTAGCAAGGGGAGGGACGCATAGAATCCTAGCCACTTCTATCTTTTTACCCTCTTTGTTATGACCTACGTCGTCGCATCGAAGATCAAGGAATTCATCAATGCCAAGGGCATGATGTCCGCCGGTGACCTCGCCGAGCACGCCAGCAAGGCACTCGAAGAAATGCTCGCGAAGGCAGTGAAGCGCGCTGCAGCCAACGGCCGCAAGACGGTCCGCGGCGAGGATCTGTGATTGCTCTTCCTCTCGGAACGAAAAGCCCCGCGAGGGGCTTTTTTGTACAAATAAAAAACCAAGGCGTGCTACCGGAACGCCCTACGCCTTTCTGCCCTTCCTGCCCTTTCTCACTTCCCGTATCCTTCCCCCATGACCATCGCCGTCGTCGGCACCGGCTACGTCGGACTCGTCTCCGCAGCATGTTTCGCGGAACTGGGTCATACCGTCCATGGCATCGATATCGATGCGGAAAAGATTGCGATGCTCCGACAGGGAAGGAGCCCCATCTACGAACCGGGGCTGGAGGAACTGCTGCGCAAAGGACTGCAGAGCAAGCGACTCATCTTCACGACGGATCTGCCCGCGGCGCTCCCGCACGTTTCCATCGTCTTCTCCGCAGTGGCCACCCCGCCCGGCGAAGGGTACAGAGCGGATCTGCGCGCAGTGTTCTCCGTGGCGGAAACCGTGGCGCGCCATGCCAATCAATCCCTTCTCTTTGTGAATAAATCGACGGTGCCGGTGGGCACGGGGAAGCAATGCGAAGAAAAAATTGCGGCGATCCTCCGCGAGCGCGGCTGCGCGTTCACGATCCCCGTCATCAGCAATCCGGAATTTTTGCGTGAAGGTTTGGCCGTCACGGACACCATGGCCCCCGACCGCATCATTGTTGGCATCAACGGCGACGATGCCAAGAGCCAACAGCCACAAGCCAAAAGCCAAATGGAGGAACTCTATCGTCCCATCACCCGCATCGGCCGCCCGCTCGTCTTCATGAACCGCGAGAGCGCCGAGATCGTGAAGTACGCGGCCAACGCGTTCCTCGCCACCAAGATCAGCTTCATCAATATGCTGACCGAATTCTGCGAGCAGACCGGCGCATCCATCCGCGACGTCTCCACGGGTCTGGGATTGGATGAACGCATCGGGCCGCGCTTCCTGCACGCGGGGATCGGCTACGGCGGCAGCTGCTTTCCCAAGGACGTGAAGGCGTTACTCGCCACTGCGGGGCAGCACGGTCTCCGCTTCCCCATCGTGGAAGCGACGGATCAGATCAACACCGCACAACGGCAACGCTTCATCGAAAAGATCCTCAGCCGTTTGCCGGCACGTGCTCACATAGCGGTGTGGGGGCTTGCCTTCAAACCGAAGACCGACGACATGCGCGAAGCCCCGAGCATCGACATCATCCGTGCACTTATCGATGCAAGACACACTGTGACCGCCTACGACCCCGTCGCGGCGGAGCGCGCCAAGCCGCTGCTGCCCGAGAGCGTCGCGTATGCATACACCCCGATGGATGCCGTGCGGGATGCGGATGCGCTGGTGGTCCTCACGGAATGGGACGAGTTCCGAGGGGTGGATTTGATCACGCTGAAAAAGGGCATGAAAGGAGATCTGCTGTTTGACGGACGAAATATCTACGAGCCGGAGGAAGTGAAGTGTGCGGGACTTGACTATATTGGGTTAGGGTGTTAAATACATTTTATCCTTCCCCTTTCTTCCATGAGCAAGCAAGAAAAACAAGAAAGAGCAGCGCCGATGACTTCAGAGGAAGTCAGAAACGCGACCCTAGAGATGGGATGTCCGTGTTCTGTAACATTGGACATTGACAGAGTAGGCCGGCAATCCCGATTGCCATTGATTGAGTGCATGCATACACAGCGTTTCACTTGCACTATTTATTGCTTAAAATTGCAGCAATGGTGCCCAGTGTACGATAATCAACAGAATGGACACAGCGATGCTGACACGAATGCAAGCTACATATTTTTTCCGAGGCCAAGCTGAGAAGATGATTAAATTTGAACGTCATCTGCTAGAATCAGTACATGAACATCCTCCTTACCGGAGTCGCCGGGTTCATCGGTTTCCATACGGCAAACGCACTGCTCGATCGCGGAGACACAGTCATCGGGCTGGATAACCTCAACGCCTACTACGATCCGACACTCAAGGAAGCGCGATTGAAACTGCTCAGGAAGCGCGAAGGCTTCACCTTCATTCACGGGGACATCCTGGATCGCCCCGTGCTCGCCGATGCGATGAAAGGCGTCGATCGCGTCTGCCACCTCGCGGCACTCGCGGGCGTGCGCTACGCGTTCGATCATCCGGCGGAGTATATCGATACCAATATCCGCGGCTTCTTTCACGTGCTGGATGAAGTCCGAGTGCAGAACGTCCCCGGCCTCATCTACGCGTCATCCAGCTCCGTGTACGGCGGCAATACGAAGATGCCCCTTGCGGAATCGGATCGCACGGACGACCAGCTGTCCCTCTACGGGCAGAATAAGAAAGACAACGAACTCCTCGCCCATACGTTCCATCACCTGTACGGCACGCACGTCACGGGGCTGCGCTTCTTCACCGTCTACGGACCCTGGGGAAGACCGGACATGGCGCTGTTCCTGTTCACCGATGCCATCCTGCACGATCGTCCCATCCGGATTTTCGGCGAGGGGAAGATGCAACGCGATTTCACGTTCATCGATGACATCGTCGCAGGTCTCGTTGCTTCCATCGACAAGAACTACCCGGAAGAAATCTTCAACTTGGGCTGCGGCCAAACGGAAGAACTGATGTCGTACGTCGACGCCATCGAGAACGCGTGCGGGAAGGAAGGAAAAAAAGAGTATCTGCCGATGCAACCCGGCGACGTCGTCCGCACGGAATCCGACCTCACCAAAGCACGCGCGATGCTGGGATTTGAACCGAAAACGAAGATCAAAGACGGTATTCCTCGCTTCGTGGAATGGTATCGGGAGTACTATGAGTTATGAGTGATGAGTTGTGAGTGGTGAGTTGTGAGAAACAAACAAACGCATCCTGTACAATCGTAAAGATGCAAACGCGAACAACCATCATTCTGTGCAGTCTTCTGACTGTGATGCTTGGCATCCCTTCCCTCCTGCGCGCTCCTTCGATGGTCCCTTTCACAGATGCAAACGTGCGCGGCGCCGCCATGGAAGCAATGGCACAACTGCGCCGAGAAGGATGGTGGCTGGTGAACGCGGATCTCACCGATGTGCAAAAAAAAGATGATGAAGTCTGTTTCGATTGGATCTATCGCTACCGGTCCGGCTCCGGCGCGTTGCCTCCGCGTACGCTCCGACTCTGCATCCCTACGCAATCATGATCATCCTCACTCTCCTGCTCGGCCTGGTGCTGCGTCTGTGGCAGATCGGACTGCCGGACCTGGCCACGGATGAAGCACAATTCATACTGGGCGCGTCGGCGGCGCATCCGCCGCTGGGCATCCTGCTCTTTCAAGGGGCGCTCGCTCTGCACCACTCCGTCACGGCGGCACGCATGGTGTCCGTCCTGGCGGGATTCCTCTGCGTCGGCGCGCTCTTCCTGCTTGCGCAACGCTTCAGCACCGTACGCACGGCGGGGTTCGTGGCGGCCACCGCGTCCGTTTTTCCGGGCCACATGATCTTCTCCAAACTGGCATATTTGGACGGACTGCAAACACTGGCATGGGTACTCACCATCCTCACTCTGGAACAGGCACGATCGAAACGGAAGGAAGAGGGGGGCATGGCGCTGCTCCTCCTCTGGGCGGCGGCGGTTGCCTCCACCTTCATCAAGACACAGGGATTCCTCCTCCCGCTGGCACTCCTCCTCCTGCGATTATGGGAAATGCGCGCACATCGCCCATGGCGTGATCCGATCGCGGGGATGCTGATCCTCAGTCTCCTGCCGATCGCTCTCTACCTCCCGACGCATCCGGGCATTTTCGCCACCCTGCAACTGTACGGAGGAAGCACGTTCGGTCTAGAGGACTTCCTGACAAGAATAGTGACCCTCCTCGGAACATGGTGGCACGAACTCCTGCTCCTGCTCCCGCTCGCCGTGCTCTCGCTTCCCTCCCTCAGAAAGTTGCCACTCTCGATCAAAGTGCTCTGTGTGATCGCAGCGATGCAAGGAGTGCTCCTGGGCCCCGGCCACGCATATTACGTCACGGAGCTCGTGATCTTCGCGCTGCCGATCGGTCTCTTCATCGCCCGCCTCCCCCGCACTCCACGGGTCATCACACTGATCCTCTGCATGGGCAGTGCGCTCGCGGTACAGATGCGTGCGTCGCCGACGTACTGGAATACGCATGCTGATACGCTCAATGCGCTGCTCGCGGGCGAGGAACGCATCGTCGCCGTGGGACCGACGGGGCACCACGTTCGGTGGTACCTGCAACCGGAGGTGCTGGTGGGGGACACCATGGACCTTGCTCACTGGAACGGATTCATTCTGGATCTGGGAACAGACCGGTCGCTGCCGGAACAAACGGTACTGTACCAAGACGAACGATTGCGCCTCTTACACACACGATAGATCCCGGATATTGCATCAAAACAAAAAATGTCGTATTATGGATACAACATCCACTTCTCTTCCCCGGTATGAACACTCACCCCCACTGCACGCGGTACGCGCGGCTTGTCGCCGGATTCGCCGTCTCGGCGTTCGCTCTGCTGATGACGCTCACGATGCAACTGCAGGAAGCGGCGACCGTGACAGCCGACACCGTCGGTCATGCCGTCATCATGACGCACTACATGCGGTGACACTAGCGGAGAGGACGCCACACCTCCACGGGATCCTTCGTGATCCGTTCCCAACGCTCTTGCCGTTCCATTTCCTCGCACGGCTGCAGGCAGACGACTGCGGCTGCTTCGCTGAGGCGGCGCGCGGCATAACGACGCACGGGCAGTTCACTCGCGTACTGCCACTCATATCCGAAGGGGCCGGCAATCAGGAGCACACCCGACCGATCCGTCGCACCGATCACGCCGAGAACGGAAGCCGGATCCATGCGTCGTGCCGGCAAGGAGCTGAAGAAGGAGCGGCACCAGACCGGTGAACCGACGAACACAAGAACGGCCGTAGCGATGGCAACCCATCTCCAACTGTGCGCCAGTGTACTGAGTCCCGCGATCAGCAGCGGCAGCAGGAGAAGGGCATCGCCATCGGTACCGAGGACAACGATGTACGCAAAGATCAGGAGGAAACTCTGGAGCAACACCCACCGACGAGCGAGCAGGAGGCCGATGATCCCCGTCACGCTCAGGATACCGCTCCCGCCAAGCAGCAGGATCCGTCCCGCGTCACGCGAACGATCTGCGAGGAGGTCCATCCTCCCCGTCACCTGTGACACCATGTCCATGAGTGCGAGGGGATGCGTCAGGGCAAAGAGACCAAGGAGGAGCATCGGCACCAGCCAGATTCCCAACCGCATCCGTCTTTGGGCGGGAGTCGCGGCAGGATCCTGAGAACGGAGCGCGCCCCACACCACCGGTGCAAACAGCAACGCTTGATACGCCGTGAAGAGGGACGCCATCCAGAGTAGCCCGATGCCCCATGCGTACCGTGCAACATCACGACCACTGAGGAGCAACCACACGAAGAGCAGCCCCTGCACCGCCGTCAGCGATGTCATCGTCACCGTGCCCGCCTGCAGCACGACGGGAACCGAGAAGAGCCATGTGACAGCCACCGATATGCGTACGGAGCGAGCAAGATCTCGCGACAGATCCAGCACCAACCACACTGCCTGCACGAGGAGCGTCGCGAAGACAATACGCCAAAAAATTTCTTGGTACGCCCACCCATCGAAAAGACTTAGGAGAAAACGCGCGAGCGGAGGGTGCGCGGAGAAGATACCCAGCAGATGCATCGCTTCCTCGGAGCGCAGGCCGATGAGGACGTGCTGCGCACATGCGAGCATAAGCGCGTAGAGTTCCAGGCCGAGCATGGCTGCCGTGCGTCGCGCGTTCATCGGGAGGAATCGCAAAAAATGGGTTTGGTCTGTTCGAAGGGCAGGAGGAGACAGGACGATGCATCCGTGCCCCGATGATGCGGACGCACGTCCACCCGCATGCGATCGTGCGTGACCGATCGCACAAGAACATCAGAAGGCAGCCAACCGCTGTCCTCCATCGTCCGCTCCAGCGCAGCACGCGCCTTCCCGCGAACATCGGCATCCGCATAGAGAAGACGCAGTGCCCACAGGCGCGGAAGGAGCACCGCGAGCACGACGAGCACCACGATCCAGAAGAGCCATTGCTGCATCCGCGCTATGCACACGCCTCCAGAGTACGTGCATCCTCTACCGCCTACAACCTCCCGCCTGCTCCCTCACGCCGCAGACGGAGACGCACCGGTACTCCGAAGCAGCGGGAGGAAGCATGACTGCCGGCGAGACGGTATCTTGTCGTATCGCGTCATCCCACGCATACTGCACCCGATGCGCATTCTCGTCACCGGGTCATCGGGCACCATCGGCACACGGCTCTGCGAGAAGCTCCTGGAAGCGGGGCACGATGTGCACGGCATCGACTGGCTCCCCAACAAATGGCTGCCTGCCGTCCAATCGATCACCACCTTGATCGACCTGCGCGATGCCAAAGCACTCACCACTCACCACTCACAACTCAAAGCTGATCTCGTCGTCCACCTCGCCGCCAACGCCCGCGTGTACGAGCTGGTGGAAGACCCTCGCCGCGCGCTGGACAACCTTCTCACGCTCTTCCATACGCTGGAGATCTGCCGCGCAAACGGCATCCGGAAATTCGTGTTCGCATCCTCGCGGGAAAGCTACGGCAACACCGGCGCGCCCTCGTACACCGAAGACATGGTGCGCGTGGAGCACTGCGAGAGTCCGTACACCGCAAGCAAAGTGGGCGGGGAAGCATGGGTGCATGCGTACACCCGTTGCTATGGCATCGACCACATCATCTTCCGTTTCAGCAACGTGTACGGCATGTACGATGATTCGCAGCGTGTCGTGCCGCAGTTCATCCGCCGCGCGAAGGAAGGTGCACCTCTGATGATTTTCGGGGAGGACAAACGTCTCGACTTCACGTACATCGATGATTGCGTCGATGGCATCTTGGCGGGGATCCATCGGTTCGAAACGGCGAAGAATGCGACGTACAACATCGCAACCGGACAGGGAACCACGCTCGTCCACCTCGCGCAGCGCGTGAAGGAACTGCTCCGATCCCCCTCCCCCCTCACCATCCGGGAATCACGCACCGGCGAGATCACGCAGTATGTCGCAAACATCACCAGAGCACGCTCCGTTCTGGGCTTTGCACCACGCACGCCATTCGATCAAGGCATCGAGAAAGCGGTGGAGTGGTACAAAGCGCATTGATGCAGACGACGTTCTTCAGTGGACCGACCGGGCATACCGCCACCGTATCCGCAGCACGGACAGGAACGCTTCCTTGATTTCGTGGAACGATAAATTGGAGATGCCCCGGCGGCGGTTCACGAACACCGTGGGCACTTCGCCGAGGGAAAACCCCTTGCGAAAGAGCTGGTACGCGACTTCGGAGAGAACGACGTACCCTTTGGCGTCGATCTTATCCGGCTCGATGGCTTCGACGGCCTCCCGCCGGTAGCAGCGAAATCCGTTGGTGTAATCGGAAATGGGAATACGGAGCACGCACTTTGCGTAGCGATTGGCCCACCGGCTGAAGAACGTCCGCTTCCAACCCCAGTGATGAATCTCGCTGCCCGGCAGGTAGCGGGATCCCACCACCATGTCGTACCGTCGCACCGCCTCCAGAAAACGAGGAATTTCCTCGGGCTTGTGCGAAAAGTCCGCATCCATCTCAAACACAACCTGATAGCCGTGCTCCAACGCATGACGAAAGCCGGCCAGCACCGCCGACCCCCTCCCTCCCTTGCCCGTACGCGTGATCAACGTGAGTCGTCCGTCACTCCGGGCCGTGCACTCCCGCACGATCGCAGATGTGCCGTCGGGCGAATCGTCATCGACGACCAGCACGTCGATAGCCGCGGACACCGCCAAGAGCCGTTCGATGAGCGCCGCGATGTTCTCGCGTTCATTGTAGCTGGGGATGATGACGAGGACGGACCCGGGCATACCGGCAGGAGAGGGAAAACGAACAATCACACGAGCACGATCTCATCCTTCCCCACGATCTTCCGGAAAATGAAAGCGTGCGAGAATAGGTAATTCCAAATGGTGCCGAATCCGATGGCGATGATCTTGGCAAGCAAGTACTGCACCCCCATCCAGAGGAGCGCATTGGAGAGCAGTGCATTGAGCACAATGGACAACCCGTACACGAGGGCGAAACGGAGAAATTGCCGACCGGCGGGTTCGCGGTTCTTGAACGTAAAAAACTTATTGGCAAGGAAGACGAAGCCCGCCCCCACGCAGGAAGAGAGAATGACGGCGATGCGCGGATCCACGTGCAGCGACTCCACGAGGAGAGCGAGCGACGAAAGATCGAGCACAAATCCGGTTCCCCCGCACATCAGAAAACGCCAAATCTGCGAAAAGTGCGTTCGAACCGCGCGGTGATGGAGGAGAGGGAGGTGCAAGAAAATAAGCGGAGCGGATCAAATGCGATTCCACCATCGATACGTGCGGGACAACCCTTCGGAAAGGGAAGTCCAGGGCAGGGAGGAGAGTACGGGATGCATGGGGAGAATGGGAATGGTGCGGTTCCCGATGGGCTTGCTCGGATCGTAGACGATGGGCAAATCCGGTCGGACCAAATCACGAATCCCTTCCGCCAGCCGGCGCACCGTCACCACCTCGCCGCTCGTAACGTACTGAATGTGCTTGGCACCCGCATCGATGAGCGCTAGCGCCGCATGAATGAGATCTTCCACGTACAAAAACGCCCGCTCCTGTTCACCCGTCCCCCACACATCAAGCTGCTTTTCGGCATCACGCGTCTTGAGCATCAACGAGGGGATGACGTTGCTCTCTTCATTGAACGTATCGCGCGGACCGTACACGCCGACGGGACGCAGGATGAGGAGGGGGAATCTGCGCTGATGCGCCGCGGCGAACCACAGCGTTTCGCAGAGCGCCTTCCCCAGCACGTACCCATCCAGTTTCTCTTCCTGCGCGAGAGCGATCGTATCGAACGTCGGAGGAACATTGGCCGTACTGAAGAAGGTCACCGGAATGCTCCCGCGCTCCTGCAGACCATCCAGCAGCGCCAAGGTCATGCGCACGTTCTCATTCACCACGTCACTCGATTTCTTCTGATGGTACTCCACATTGCGCCTGCAGGAGGCCAAGTGAAACACTTCATCCACGCGGTCCGTGAGCTCGCTGCAGTACGCACTGTCACGCAGATCGCCCTCCAGCCACTCGATCTCACCGCGGCGGCCCGAAAGCGATCGATAGTTCTGCGTACGAATGGGCACGCGCACGATGGCGCCGCGTTCCAAGAGCGCCTCCACCAGGAAACTCCCGATGAATCCCGTTCCGCCGGTGACGAGGACGCGCTTGCCCTTCCAGTCATGAGCCATCGGAACAGAGCATAGCAAAGATGGGAGGAACAGAGTAACGGAATAACAGGATTGGGAATTTGAGATTGGTATATTGGGAAGTTCGTGCCATTTTCACTTTCCGAATCCCTAATTCCCAATCCCCAATCCCTTCCCATCCGCCTCCATCATGATCCGCGCCAATGCCTTCAGATCCGTCTTCGCCTCCCATCCCAGTTTCCGCTTCGCTTTGGATGCATCGCCCAGCAATCGATCCACCTCCGCCGGACGCACGTACGCCGGATCGATGGCAACGATGATCTTGCCGGACTTCGTATCAACGTATCTTTCATCCAATCCCGACCCCTCCCGCAGGAAGGAAATTCCCGCGATCTCCAGGCACAACTCCAAAAACTCCCGAATGCTCGCCTCACGCCCCGTCGCCAGCACGTAATCATCGGGCTTGTCCTGCTGGAGCATCCGCCACATGCCCTCCACGTACTCCGGCGCAAAACCCCAGTCGCGTTTGGCTTCCAAATTGCCCAAGTACAGACAATCGAGTTGACCCGCCAGGATGCGCGCAAGACTCAAGGTGATTTTTCGCGTGACGAAATTCTCTCCGCGGCGCGGAGATTCATGATTGAAGAGAATGCCGTTGACCGCGTACATCCCGTAGCTCTCGCGATAGTTCTGCGTCATGTAAAACGCGTAGGCTTTGGCGCACCCGTAGGGACTGCGGGGGTGAAAGGGCGTTCGCTCGGTCTGCGGTACCTCCCGAACTTTCCCGAAGAGCTCGCTGGAGCTGGCTTGGTAGAACCGCGCGGGGAGCCCGCTGATGCGCAACGCTTCCAGCAGCCGCGCAACGCCCACTCCCGTGATGTCACCGGTGTACTCCGGCACCTCGAAACTGACGCCGACATGGCTCTGCGCCGCCAGATTGTAGATCTCATCGGGCTCCGTTTCTTCGATGATGCGCAAAAGCGAGCTGCTGTCCCCCAGATCGCCGTAGTGCAGCGTGAGCGGCACGTGCGTGGTGTGCGGATCACGGAACAGGTGATCGATGCGTCCGCGGTTGAACGTCGATGCCCTGCGCACGAGTCCGTGCACTTCGTACCCTTTCTGCAGGAGCAGCTCCGCCAGATACGACCCGTCCTGCCCCGTGATGCCGGTAATGAGCGCGCGTTTAGCTGGCATGGTTCAACGGTAAAAGAATAATAGCTGAGCTCGCCCTGAGCGGAGTCGAAGGGTAATGAGTGCGCGTTTTGCCATACACAAGAGAGGGAACTAGCGGGAATCCGTCGTCAGAAGATCGCAGAGCAAGTCTACCTCATCATCGGTCACATCCGCATTATTGGGGAAATAGAACCCCTGCGCATGAATTTTCCGCGCCCCGGGACACGACGCGGGCGGCAAGGACGCACGCCAGAAGGGATGCAGCGATATGTCCCCCGCGATGATGGGACGGATTTCGATCCCCGCCGCTTCGAAACGACGCAACGTGCGCTGCAATATATCCTCCGACCGCGCGATCACCGGCATGGCGAAGTTGGAGATGCGCTCCAGGTGATCGACCGCAAGCGAATGATAGAGATCCGGTCGGCCGGCAATCGCCGCCTGGAATCGTCGGAAGTTCTGCTGACGTCGCTGTATGGTACGTTCGAGCAAAGGCAATTGGAGCGAGCCGAGGAATCCCGTGATTTCCGTGGGGCGCAGGTTGAACGCGGATGCGTAAAAGGTGTAGCGCGCATGAAAATCATCCACCCCGTGCGCGGAGCGCAACGCCTGCTGCTTGTCCGCAGGCAAAGACCGATCCCACCCGTGCGAACGCACCATCAGCAGCATATGGTACAACTCTTCATCATCGGTGCAGATCATGCCGCCCTCGATGGTGGACAGGTGATGTCCCACGAAGAAGGAGAACGTCGATGCCAAGCCGAAATTCCCCAGCATCGTCCCTCGGTACCGCGTGCCGAGCGACTCGCAATTGTCCTCGATCAAGACGACATCATGGGCGGAGCAGAGTGATCGGATACGATCGATGTCACCGCAAAATCCCAGCGCGTTGGTGAGGAAGAGCGTCCGGAGATCGTCCACATGCTCCTCCACTGTCTGAGACGTGACGTTGAGGTGATCGATGCTGCAGTCGACGGCCACCGGCACGAGCCCCAGTTGCAGCAGCGGCATCACGTTGGTGGCCCACGTGACGGCGGAGACCCCGACCCTGTCGCCCTTCTGCAGACGACCGACATTCAATAGCGCCTGGATAAGACCGAGGTTCGCCAAGCTGCCATTGGCAACGAGGACGGCATATCTGCGCTGCTGATACGCCGCAAACGCCTGCTCGAACCGCGCACACTCCTCCCCCATGCTCAGGCGCGATGTCCTTCGCACGAAAGCAGCCAGCTGCTCCCGCGTGTCCTCTTCCGCAAAGAAGGTGGAACGCATGAGGGGAATGCGGGGAGAAGGAGCTCGCATGGCGGAAGCATAGAGCAAGGGTGAGATCTGCGACAGAGAGCGGTGGGTGTCGATAGGCAAACCATAGCCGTGATGCTCGTGGACACCGTGAGATTCTATCCGTAGGATGGCATGCGATGTGCAATCCAATGGATTCTCGGTCCTTTTTCGATAGGCTGGCGGCAAAACGCGAGCAGGACCACAAGCGATTTCATCTGTATTACGAAGATCGTCGTCGCTGGCTCGATCGTATCATTCCCCATGACGCTTCCGTCATTGAGGGAGGATGCGGTGTGGGATTGACACTGGCAGCGCTGTCGTGCCAAAAGAAGGTCGGTTTTGATTTTTCCCAACAGATGATTGCGCGTGCAAAGGAGAGAGATGCTACCGGCACCTATTTCACGGATGATTTGCTCAACATCACCCATGATGAAAAGTATGAGTATGTGTTGTTGCTGGATACTGTGAACTACGTGGCGGATGTGCAAGCGTGCCTCGAACAGATCCACACCAAACTATGTCACGAACGCTCACGGCTCATCATCACCTACTACAATTTTTTCTGGTTTCCCATCTTTGCCGTTGGACAGTGGCTGGGCATCAAAACCCGTTTCCCGGAACAAAATTGGATACGAAAAAATGATATCGTCAACTTGCTCAACCTGGCGGATTTTGAAGTCATTCAGCACGGACAGCGGGTCCTCCTGCCCATGGGCATCCCTCTCCTGTCAAAGCTATGCAATGCGTATCTGGTACACTTTCCGCTTTTTCGATCGTTCGCCCTCGTGAAATACATCATTGCACGACCCCTCTCTGTTCCACGGGATGTTCCGAACTACTCTGTGACCGTCCTGTCCGCCATGCGCAATGAAAAGGGAAACGTACGCAAGATTGTCGAGACGATGCCGATCATGGGAACGCGCACGGAACTGGTGTTCATCGAAGGGCATTCCACGGATGGGACGTGGGAGGAATTGGAAACCGTCCAACGAGAATATCGCGGACCTCTCACCATTCGCATTCTCAAGCAGCAGGGAACCGGAAAAGCAAATGCATTGCACGAAGGGATGGAAGCATCCACCGGCGATATCGTGTTGATTTATGATGGAGATTTCACCGTACACCCAGCGGAATTGCAGAAACTGTATGCGGCCCTCGCGGCGGGCAAAGCGGAATTTGTGAATGCGTCTCGATTGGTGTACCCGATGCAAAAAGGAGCGATGCGTCTCTTGAATTTGATGGGCAATAAATTGTTCAGCATGTTGTTTACGTGGCTCTTTTCACAAGAGCTGGCGGATGTCCTTTCCCCGGTCAAAGGAATGTTCAGAAGAAATTACGCAGCCGTATCCACCAGATTCGATCCCTTTGGAGACTTTGATTTCTTTTTGGGTGCCGGCAGATCGCAATTGAAAATGTGCGAAATACCCGTCCACTATTTGGAACGCAGCTACGGCACGACCAAGATACGACGATTCCGTCACGCTTGGCTCCTGCTCAACATGTGCCGCAAGGGAGCCGGGGAGCTGAAGTGGTATTAAAGACTCGGTGCATAGACATACCAGTGTGGCAGATTGGCCGATGCATACTCAGGGAAAGCTGCATCATCTCGTTTGTGATCGGTAAGAACGTATGCGGAAGAGTGCGCATCATTCGTCACCCGGATATCTGAACGAAACACACGTTCGGCATATCCGTGTGCCAAAGCCGGATCGGAGAGATACACGGAACTATTGAATAATGCATTCTTATTTATGTAGACAATTGCTTCGTACATACTGTGCTGTCGTTCGGATGTTATGCCCAAGAAGGGAGGAAGGAACGAGAAGACGGCACTACGATCCATTGCGGCATTGCACCAGCCATAGTTGTACGCACAAAAAGAAAAGGATGTCGTTCCAAGGAGACAGAGCAACCCCAATGCACCAATGACAAATTTATAGCGCAGATTCGACTGATACCAATCGACGAGAGCTTGCGCACCAAAACCGATAAAAAATGGATAGGCCGGGATGCCGTAGCGCACCACTTCCACCGGCCACACGAGTGCAATGGCAAGTGCGGCGATCGCGGTCTGCACGAGAAAGATTTTCTGTCGTGCGTACAGGAATAATCCGACGCAAACGAACCCGAACGTAACGGGCATGAAGTTATGAAGCGGATTGATGTAGAACAAGACATTTGAAAAAAACTGACTCAAAAACGATTGATCGGCATTCATTTGATACAGTGCCTCATACGCGCTTCCTTGTTGTTGCCAGACAAAATAATTGCGCAGGGTCCACGCACCCAAAGGAATGCCGGTCAAAATCCACCCGATCCACGGCGTGATTGCGAAACGATGCCCTGCTCTCGTACAAAGAAAATGACCGAAGAGGAACAGGACAACCGGCACACCGTTGTATCGGGACAGACAGCCGATCCCCAGCAGTATCCCCATGAGTACGTACCATTTTTTCTGCTGCGATGCATTCTCATAGCACAGATACCCCGCAACCATGAACAGAGTAAACGGTACATCGACGGCCCCTTGCGTCATGTTGTAGGTAAACCCATAGGACAGTATGAGCAACAACGGTGCTACCGGCGCCGCGCTATGGGAAAAATGCCTGCGAACAAGAAGAAAGGTGAGCCACAAAATCAGCATCCCGCACAGCAATGCGTACACTTGAATGCCCCACGCATGACCGAAGACCAGCGCAAAAGGATAGGCAAGAAATGCTTGCACGGGCAAATGAGATTCATACGGCACACCGAAAAGTGCATACGTGCCCTGCGTCCATATGCTCTCACCCAAGATTGAATACAGGATACTGTCACCCACCACGGGGTATCGAGCGCCGGGCAGCCAAAGAACGAAGAGAAGAATGCAAGCGACTACGAGAAAAAGGAATGGGGTATTCCGCAAGACGATACGCATGGGAAGATAGTACTGTACGCATATCGTTCTGCAAAAACAGGAAACCGCGAGCTGCGGCGCAGAGGAAAACGATGCCGGGGTGTCGGTAGAGGAAGCTGGAAAAATGCTCTACACTCCCGCGCATGAACCACCCCACCCTCTGCATCGTCGGTCTCGGGTACGTCGGCCTGCCGCTGGCACATGCGTTTGCGAAGCACGGCCACCGCGTCATCGGATTTGATGTCAACGAACGGCGCATCGAGGAACTGAAGAACGGCACGGATCGCACGAACGAATTGACACCCGCACAACTGAGCGAAGTCACCGTCACCTACAGCGCCGATCCCGCCGTCATCAAAGATGCGTCGATCATCATCCTCGCGATTCCCACACCCGTCGATGACCGAAACAAACCCGATCTCACCCTGGTGGAGAGCGCGACCCGCACTGTCGGGAAGTATCTGCAAAAAGGCGACATCGTCGTGTACGAATCCACCGTCTACCCGGGCGTGACCGAAGAGCTCTGCGGCGGCATCCTGGAGGAGGAATCCGGTCTGACCTGCGGGACGGACTTCACCCTGGGCTACTCCCCGGAACGCGTGAATCCGGGCGACAGGGAGCACACCGTGGAGACGATCACGAAGATCGTGGCGGGGCAGGATGCAGCGACGCTCGAGACGTTGGCCGATCTCTACGGGTCCGTCGTGCGGGGCGGCATCCATCGTGCTCCTTCCATTCGGGTGGCGGAGATGGCCAAGGCCATCGAGAACGCGCAGCGCGACATCAACATCGCCTACATCAATGAAATCGCGATGCTCTGCAATCACTTAGGGATTCGCACGACCGATGTGCTGGAGGCGGCCGGCACCAAGTGGAACTTCCTCCGATTTCAACCGGGCCTCGTGGGCGGGCACTGCATCGGGGTCGATCCCTTCTACTTGGTGGAGAAAGCCAGACAATTGGGCATGGAGACGCAACTGATCACCGCGGGACGTTCCATCAATGACGGCATGGCTGCCTTCGTCGCCGACCGCGTGTCCGGGGCGCTCTCCGTTCCACCCAATGCGTCCCGCATCCTCGTCCTGGGACTGACCTTCAAGGAGGACGTACCCGACACCCGCAATGCGAAAGTCCACGACGTGATTGCGGCATTGGAAGAGCGCGGGTGCTCCGTGGAAGCGCACGATCCGTTCCTGTCACCCGATGCCATCGAACGGATGGGACACACGCCCGGCACTCTCGAACACGGACCCTACGACGCCATTCTGCTCCTCGTGCCGCATCGGCAGTACAGAGAATTGCCGATCGCCGCATTCATCGAGGCGACACGGGAGGGGGGACTGATCTATGATCTCAAGTCAATTTTGGATGAAGAAGCGATTGCGAGGGCGGGGAGAAGGTATGTGAGCTTGTAAAATTCCCTCAATTTCAAGTTCTCTCACCTCTCCCCCCTGCCCCCTCTCCACGGGAGAGGGGGAGACGAGATCGATCTTGACGTAAGACGGAGGGGTCCGCCGCCGCGGGGGGTGTAGGGGGAGCCCCGCCGCCGCAGCGCGTGCGAGCCGTTTTCGACTGAAGCCTTGGAAGGAGAAAACGGCGAAGCGCGGGGCGGGCGGAGAGGCGATCGGCGGCGGTCGCACTTTTGGCGCCACCTTTTTTGCGATAGAAAAAGGTGGCAACTATATCTCTTCTTTCTCCCGCAGATACCGTAGCAGCGCGTAGGCGCTGGGCAGATGCACCACGGGAGAAGCGAGCACTTTCTCTAACGCCTCTTCCTCGGGAATATGATGCACTTCAATCAACTCATCACTGTCCGGTTCCAACGGATCTTCAATCAAATCGTGAGCAAGGAAAAAATGATTGGCAAACCCCAAAGACTCGGAAATGTTCGCCGTCCACAGATGTCTGATCTCCACGGCGCGGAATCCCGTTTCCTCCCGCAATTCCCGCTGCGCCCCTTCGTGCACATCAGTCTCTTTGTCCACTTTCCCGCTTGGCAGCATCCAGAGATAGTCTCCGTAGAACGGACGAAATTCGCGAAGGAGAAGAATGGCACCCGCGTCATCCAGAGCAATGATGCTCGCGGCATCCGCCCGATGCGCGCGCACTTGCTTCTTCACCCGCCCATCCGGCAACGCCGCTTCTTCCAGTGTGATGCGCCAGCCGTGGCCGGAGAAGAGTTCTTGCATGGATGGAGAATACCATACCTTCATCAATCTCCTCACCCCCGTCCCTCCTCACCCCCCGACCCCCTCTCCTTTCCGCCAACGACTCCAGCAAGGAGAGGGGGGGACAAGATCTATTTTCTGACTCCCATCGCAAATACCAACACACCGATCATCAATCCAATGAATACCAATTGCACATCCAACAGAAGTCCGCCGATCACTCCGATGAGAACGCTCAGCAGAGCCAGGAGCAGAAACAACTTCGTCGGATTGTAGTAGGCAATGGACTCCGTGATGTACTGCAGCGTACGCAGCGTATCGCGTACGATACGCACTTTGCTCCTCCCGATGCGCTTGGCGTACTCGATGGGCACGTAGCACACGGTGCGACCGGTGAAGAGGAACGACAGCGTCATGGTGGTGGGCAAACTGAACCCGTTGCACAGCCGCGGGAAGTAACTAAGCACCGTGCTCCTGCGAAACGCCCGCATGCCGGAATTGATGTCCGGAATACGTTTGCCCGTGGCAAACTGCGCGAGGAAGCGAAATACGGTGCGCGCGGCGAATTTGGGGAAAGAGCCGCGATAGTATTTGCCCCTCCGCGCGCCGATGACCAGATCGAATCCGCGATCCAGTTCCGCAAGCACATCGGGGATACGATCGACGGGATACGTCCCGTCACTATCCAGCATCACGATGCGATCGAACGAAGCCGCCTCGATGCCGTCCTTCACGCTCTTGCCGGCGCCGACCGTCAGCGCATGGGAAAGCACCCGTGCCCCCTCCGCACGCGCAATTTCCCCGGTCCTATCTGTCGATCCGTCATCGATGACGATGATCTCGGCTGCGGGCACAACCTCGCGTATGGCACGCAGCACCTGCGCAATCGCACCCTCTTCGTTGCAGGCCGGCAGAAGAACGGAAACGGGTTCCATAAATGCCGCATGCAGGATAGCCCGAACCGCTATACTCGCGCCATGCGCACGATCCGCATGCCCCGATGGGCATCACGCATCTACGAATCGCTCTGGAGAATACTGGCACGTCTCCTGGGAACCAACGTGCGCTTCCTCGCGCGCAGTGCGACGCTGGTCACCATCAGCCACGGCGTCTCCATGCTACGTGGTCTCATCACCGGCTATCTCGTCGCACGTCTCTTCCCGCGCGAACTGTACGGCCAATATCAGTTCATCCTCAGCGTGGTCGGCGCCATAGCGGTATGCGGACTGCCCAATATGGGAACGGCTCTCAGCAGAGCGACTGCACGAGGTGAGAAGGGGATCTCTCTGCCGGTGGCGCGCATCCAATTTCTCATTTCCTTGCTGGGATCACTCATCTTGCTGGCCGTCATCCCATTGCTGCCACCGGAACGCTCCGCACTCTGGCCGCTCTTCCTTCTCGCGGCGGTCATCTTCCCCATCTCACAAACGGCCAACAGTTTCTTTGCGGGGCTCACGATCGGCAATGCTCGTTTTGATGCAACACTCCGTGCAAATCTCGCGTGGAGCGCCATCGTCATTGTCGCCACGCTGGCCATCCTCCTGTTCCACCCTTCGGCCATACTCCTCTATGCGACGGTGACCGTTCTGCCCGCCCTCGCCTATCTTTGGTACGGTCGCAAGCTCCTGCCAACGCAGGAAGCCGCTGCATCCGTCCGGCATATCGTGCGCTACGGGATCAGTCTTACGGTCGTTTCGCTCCCCATGACACTCTCCTGGTACCTGGATAAACTGCTCATCACCGGGCTTCTGGGCCTCAATCAACTCGCGATCTTTTCCGTGGCGCTCCTGATGCCCGAACAGGTGAAAGTATGGGCGAAAGAACTATTGCCGGTCAGCTTCGCTCTGCAGGCAACGGGCGAAGACAACCGAGAACGAAGGCTGCGATTGGCGGGAATTGTCGGCCGCATGACCCTCCTCTTTGCCGCAGGCATCGTGCTATATATCTTCCTCGCCCCCTTCCTCTTCGCCATCCTCTTCCCCAATTACCCGGATGCAGTCCTGCTCTCGCAGATTTTTTCCCTCACCCTGCTCGCCATCCCCAGTACGCTCATCGCGCAGTACATGGAAGCACAAGCAATGCTCTCCGCTCTGCGCCGGAGCCAGTGGTTGTCATCCGTCGTCTTCGTCATCGCAACGCTTACACTCATCCCAGCGTACGGTCTATTGGGCGCGGTGATCGCACGGGGTATTCTCAGATGCGGCTATATGTGCTTTACGTGGTTCTTCCTGCTACGCACTCCACTGTCTTTTTCTCCGCATAAGCAATGAGTATCGGTCCCATTTTTCGTTTCTCACATGCAAAAAGTAGTTTCCTGATGGTCCGTCTGCGTTCCTGGTACTATCGTCACCTTTTCGTAAAATGCGGCACCGGACTTCGCGTCTATGGCCCCATTCATGTGATTCGGCCCCATCATATAACTTTGGGGGAACGCTGCACACTCAATACAGGCTGTATGCTCAATGCGCGTGCACCCATTACCATCGGCAACGATACTCACATCTCTCCGGGCGTCATTCTTACGACTGGCGGTCTCGTGAAACAAGCAGATGCCGATAACAAGCGCCACCATTATGCAAAAAACATTATCATCGGCAGCGGTTGCTGGATCGGTTCAGGCGTTATCATTCTTCCGGGTGTGACTATCGGGGATGGGACCATAATAGGGGCGGGAGCTGTCGTGACCAAAGATATAGCTGCTCATTCCATTGCGGTAGGAGTGCCCGCTAAAATCAGAGATACACAGCTGGAACTCGCGAAGGAAGTAACGCATGCAACATAAATTATCCACCGATCCTATGCATCAACCAACGAATACCACGCAGCAGAAAAGGTGGATACGGAATACTCACTGCGGGAGATCCCACCCAACCCGCTGCATGTGTCACAGGCTGACACGTCGGCAGCTTTCCTATCCATCGCTCCGGATGACGGGATGCAACAAAGAACAGATAGACGGCGGCATTGCATTGATTGTTGGCAGATTCGAACACAACGGTCAGTCCTTCTTCCTGAAAGAGTTGGCGGAGACAGGCGGGAGTGAATCGCCAGTAATCTTTGTACCCTTCGTTCTCATGCTGCTCCTGGCAGAACGGCACCACGACGATCACCAGATCTCGAGAGAGGCTGCAGAGACATGTGAATGCCTCGCGTACCGGGAAGATGTGCTCCAACGTCGTATGATTGAACACGACATCGAATGCGCCGTGCAGTTCCACGGGCACTTCTGTCGTCAGATCCAGCAGGAGTTCGTGTTCTCGTCCCCGATATCCCCGAAATGCTCCGGGGGAATAGTTGGTGGTGACGTAGCTGCGAGCACGTGGGAAATAGGTCTTATACGTCGATCCTTCTTTATCGATATCATCCCCGGCAGAAACATTCACGATGTCTCCTTCGCAGAGCGGAGCAATCGATCGAAGTTGGCGATTGGACCACAGACGCGCCAGTCGAAATCGACGATCCATGAGAAACGGGAGAAGTGTAGGACGAGCGTACCGCAGCAGGAGCTCAGATACCACCGAACGTTCGACGGAGTATCTCTACGATTCTCCCCCCCGCCCTCCCGTCCCAGAGTTCCGGCACGCTGACCTGCACCGGACGTGGGTCGCGCACGGCGGCCAGCAGACGATCGCGTTGACCGGCATCCGACACATCCACCAACACATTGCTGCCGCTCTCCACCGTGCTGGGCCGCTCCGTATTGCGTCGCAGCGTGAAGCAGCGCTTGCGGAGGAACGCAGCCTCCTCCTGCAACCCGCCGGAATCTGTGAGGATGAAGCGCGCGCCAAGAACCAGTCGCAGAAAAGAGAGATACGGTTGCGGCGGGAGTAACCGCATGGTCGGGGGGATGCTATCGAGCAGTCGGTTGGCCTCCAGAGCCGCCCGCAATCTGTGGTGAACGGGTAGCAGGAGAGGGATGGACGTTGAAAGCGCGGAGAGCACATCCATCGTGAGCCGCAACATCGCGGGATCATCCACGTTGGCGGGCCGATGGAGCGTCGCGATCGCGTAGGACGCGGGAAGATCCGGCGGCACAGCCGCGCGCTCTATGGCGGGCAGCATCCGCACGAGCGTATCGATCATGGTGTTGCCAACCAGATGCACCGCTCCACCGATGCCCTCCCGGTGCAGATTGTCCACGCCGGACTGTTCGGAGCAAAAGAGCACATCGGCCATCCGGTCGATGGCGATGCGATTGTGTTCCTCGGGCATGGAGAGATCGCATGAGCGCAGTCCCGCCTCCACGTGCGCCAGTGGAATGCCGGCTTTCTGCGCAGCCAGTGCAGCCCCCACCGCGCCGTTGACATCGCCATACACAAGGATGACCGCAGGATCGATGGAGGGTAATTGTTGCGCGAATGTCCTCTCCGTCTCTGCAATGACTTTCTCTCTGTCGCCGCCGCGGATGCCCAAATTGAAATCGGGAACGGGAATATCCAACTCCGTGAAGAACACGTCGGAAAAAAGGGGGTCGTAGTGCTGTCCCGTATGCACGATCACATGACGCACATCGGGGTGATGCGCCGCTTTGAGCGCATGGTGCACCGCCGCAAGCTTCACGAAATTGGGCCGGGCCGAGCAGACGCTGACGATCGTCTTCATGAGACTACGGTAGCAGCATCCAGAATTCTTCGCATACGCTCCGTCCAGGAGTGACCCGCGACACGGCGACGCGCTGCCACTGCCCTTTCCTCCGCGGCCGTCGGATCGGCCACTATGGATTCTATCGCGTCGGCGAGTGCTTCGACATCTCCGGGAGGCACCAAGATGGCGGTGGACGCATCCAGGATATCGCGCACGGGAGGCAGATCGGCTGCGATAACAGGCTTCCCCGTCGCCATATACTCATAAATTTTCAGAGGGGACGTGTCGCGCCGGTAGAAGGGATGATCGGATGCTGGCGCAGGATAGACGAGCACGTCTGCGGCTGCGGCAATCATGGGAACGTCACTGCGCGACAGTATGCCTGTGAAAATGACGCGACCGGACAGTGCCGCGGGCAAAGAATTTTCCATGCGTTCGCGCGCGCTGTCTGGCCCGCCGGCCAGTAAAAAATACACTGATTCACCTCTCTCTAAGAGCAGTGCTGCCGCGCCCAATAGCTCCGGCAACCCCTTGGAAAGACCCATCGACTCCAGTTGTCCGGTATATCCGATCACAGGCACATCGGCTGCAATACCCCATCTCGCCCGTGCTTCAGTGCGAGACGGCAATGCTGCAAATCGCTCCAAATTCACCGCATCCCCCTCCACGATTACCCGCGCAACATCCACCCCCCACGACACTAACTCATCGCGCATCGAAAATGTGAGACATACAATGAGGCGACAGCGATTACAAGAACGCACAAAGGATCTCCGCAACCACCGAGGCAGACTGTGGAGCTCCAATACCACCGGTAATCCCGTTTTCAAGACTTGAGAAAGCAACACAGGACTACGGGTGTAGACCAAATCAATATCCATTGAAGACAATGCTTTCCGAAGATTGCGTCGCAGGAAAAAATTAAGCATCCACAACGCTATGATTTCAGGAAAGAAAGCACGACCAATCGGATCGAAATACCCCAAATGCAATAATTGCACGCTTCGATTGGCACCGTAGTACGTCCAATAATCCTCCTGAACAATGCTCCTCCTAAAAGGTGCATAGATAGTGACATCATGACCCAGCTGCGCCAGCGCATCACACACTTGCGCCACCTGATGCCCGTGGGCGCGTTCACTGGGGAGTCGAACATTGGTGCAGTACGCGATGCGCATATGAAAATTGTACCTCAGAAATTCATTCTTCGCGTTTCTTTATATCGATCTGTATAGTCGTACCATGCAACAAGTATCCAAGGATTCATACGCATTTGCACACTACTCTTTCCCCGGTAGATGGATAAGTTACTTTCATCAAATCCGGTGCATTCTCTCTCGTCAACCCACATCCGTTCTCGAAATCGGCGTCGGCGATCGGGTCATCGGATCATTCATCACACACAACACAACGATCCAGTACCGGAGCTTGGATTTCGCGCCGGATCTGCATCCCGATATCATTGCATCGGTCACGGACATCCCTCTTCCTGATTCGAGCGTCGATCTGGTATGCGCCTTTGAAGTACTGGAACATCTGCCCTTCGATCAGTTCGAACGTGCCGTTTCCGAAATGGCACGAGTCGCCAGCAATCACTTTGTCATCAGCTTGCCACACTACGGACCTGCATTGAAATGCTCCATTAAAATACCCTTTCTACCGGAATTAAAATTAGCTTGGAAGATTCCACTTCCACGCACGCACGTATTTAACGGTCAGCATTACTGGGAGATTGGCAAACGTCACTATCCTCCGAAAGCCATTCAACGCATCCTGAAACGCTATGGCGTGCTCGAAGAAAAATTCATTCCATACGAAAATCAATACCACCACTTCTTCGTTCTGCGCAAAAGAAAATAATCTCTTTTCGGCCGATTCTTCAATTGCAACCTCCCATCTCTCCGATCAACCAATGAATAAGAACGGGGAGACTGTGCAGCTTTTGTACCTGTTCACGCAGAGCACTGCCAATTGCCAACCGTTCAGACCAAGGAAGAGAGAGCAATGCGCGCGCGCGATCTGAAAAATTATGAGGGTCCGCCGTGCAATGAGATGGAAGAATGGATCGTGCAGATTGTGAAGCAGAGAGCACCAAACATTCACAGGACATCGCTTCCAATAAAGCCTTATCCAATCCGCCTCCGCCGGCATGGAGGAATAACACGGCCCGACGCAAGACGAAAGGCATTTCAACATGAGGAAGAGCCTGAATACTCAAGCGATGATCGACTCCTCTTTCTCGCGCACGCAACCACAATGATGTCAAATACTCATGATCCTGCTCCGTAAAAGGTATACCGATGAGCAATAACCGATAGAAGGAGGGGAGCTTCGCGAGTGCATCAATGAATAGTTCAATGTGTTTGATTGGCGTAATGCGCCCTACCGCAACAAGCAAACCTGCTTCACGATCTTCGGGTGATGAGGGCGAAAAAAAAGACGTATCAATCCCGTGACCATGTATTCTCTTCTTGAGCGAAGGAAAGGGAATGCCTTCTTGTGTTGCGCTGAATGCACGACGGGAAGAAAGAAGTGCACCACGCAGCATCCATCCGCCACGACGTGCTTCGTACCACAGATGCCGATGCTTACGCATCATCAGCCAGATCGGAGTCCCAAGAACCATCCATACGGGAGTCATATGCACAAAAACAACGTCGTACTGATGACGCAATTCCCACTGCAACATCCAAAATCGCAGGATCTGCCGCAATCGCGAACGCTCCTCCTCCTTGCCAAGGGACAAAACGCGCACGTTATCGGGCAACGCATGATCGCCCACCTGCTGCCCGATCACGGTCACGCTGTCGCACTGACGGGCGAATTCCTCAATCCATCGATGGAAGAACCCCAGGATGGGATGCACCCGGTCAACGGCCTGTGTGACGATGAGAATCTTCATCGAAGCGATTGGAGGAAATGCGTGTACTGCGCGATCAACCCCTCCCGCTCACACCCCTCTACCGCCCGCGCCGCCGCTGCACCCATCCGGCGCAATCGATCGTGATCCGACAGGAGATTGTGCATCTTCTCCGCCAGATCCTCGGGCTCCCCTGTTGTGAAACATCCGTTCTCGCCATCCCGCAGAACATCAGGCATCACGCCGACGCATGTGCTGATCACAGGCAATCCGCACGCCATCGCTTCCAGCGCGGTTCTCGGCCCGCCTTCGCTCCGGGCATTCTGGAGGAACACACATCCCTGACGGTACAGCGCGGCGACCTCCCGTTGCTCCGCGATCCATCCCGCAAACGTCACGCGATCTTCGGTACCCAGCCGCCGCGAGAGTTCTTCGCAATGCTTCCGATCCGCACCGTCTCCTATAACCAGGAGCGTCGCGTGCGGAACGCTTGCCAGTGCCTGCAACACGGAGCGCAGTCCTTTGTTGCGATCCAGACGTGCGCAGAACACGAAATCATATCGCTTCTCTGCGGATGCATCCGGATGCCAGACGGCGCGGTCGCAGTAGAAGGACGGCACGACGGTAATCTTCTCCTCCGGTACCTTCCACGCAACGAGCTGCTGCTTCAGCGTGGTATTGATCACGCGCACGCCGTCGGCACGACGCGCAATTTGCGGCAACAAGAACCGTGAAAGCATGCGACCAAGAAAATCGATGAGGGACGCCGCCCGCGGAGAGCCGACCAATCCATGTACTTCTAGAAGCACGGGGATGCCCGTCTTGCGCCGCAGGAGCAAAGCGCCCGGCACATGATGAAAAGGAGGATAGGCATGGACCGTGCAGACATGCGTGTGATGCGCATCCACGATGCGTCTGCCCTCGCGCGCAATCCACCACGGCTGATACCAAAGTCCCCGAGGGGAAGGATGGAAAAAGACAGTGGGAAAAGGTCGGTGTCCATCTTGGTGCTTGGTGCTTGGTGCTTGGTGCTTGCGGCTTGTGGCTCGTGGTTTGCGCGGACAGAGCACATCGATGCGATCCCAGTGCTGTCGCAGCGCATCCAGCGTGTACCAGAACGCCCCCTTCTTTCCCCGAAGGACACTCCGATCCCCGCCAATCATCAGAAGGTTCATGCGAATGAACGGAGGAAGTGCGCGTACATCGTGACGAGGCGCTCGCGCTCGAAGCGGTCCAGCACCCCCCTCGCTTCGACACCCAGACGTTCCTGCATCGCCTGATCATCCAACAGTTGCTGAAGTTTGAGCGTCAGATCTTCGGGCGTGCCGTTGGTAAAGAGCCCATTGACGCCCTCCACGATGACATCCCGCAGGATGCCGACGGGACGGACGATCACGGGCATGCCGCAGGCCATCGCCTCGATGGGCATCCGCTGTCCATCCTCGCCCATGGCGTTGGAGAAGAAGACGCGTGCCGACCGCATCGCTTGGAACAGATCGACGGGGGAGGAGATGCGACCGCGAAACTCCACCCGATGCGCGATCCCCAGTGCGGCGGCCAGATGCTCCAGACGCGGACGTTCCGGCCCGTCGCCGATGATGAGCAGCCGCGCGCGCTTGAAGGTGGCGATCGCCCGCAGGACATCAGCCACTCCCCTGTTGGCGAGCAATGTGCCGCAGCAGACCGCGTCGTACTGCACGGGTGGCGGGGCACCCAAATTCTCGAAAACGGAGCGATCCAGGAAGAAGGAAGGCACCACATGGATCTTCGTCTTCGGCGCACCCCAACGCATCAGCGTCTCGGCCGTCGTCTTGCTGACGGTGCGCGTTCCGTGCATTTTCCGAACGATCTGCGGCAGCCGCATGCGCGACCAGTGGCGCCCCGCATATTCCCGCAGATTCGCCGCGCGGGGGTACCCCATGATCCGGTGAATTTCCAGCACGCACGGCATCCCAGTTTTTCGCGCCAAACGCAGCGCGCCCACACTGCCGGAGAAAGGCGGAGAATCCTGCACCGTCATCACCGCATGTTTGAAGAGTCCGTGGAGCTTGAGCCCCTGCGCCATGATCCAGCGGGATTGGTACCACGGTGCGCGCGGGGACGGATGGAAGTACACGTTGCCGAAGTACGTCTGCATCGTCCGGGCGCTCTGTGAGTGGGGACAGATGACATCAATCCGGTCCCATTCCTTGGAGAACGCCTGCAGCGCGTACCACAGCGCCCCGCGCTTGCCGTCGAGGATCGACACGTCGCCGGAGATCATCAGGAGGTTCACGCGAGAGAGAATAGCAGGTGCCGCCACTCCTGCGCGACTTCCTTCCACCCTCTGGAAGATGTGCCCGCCGCGGCCTCCGCCGACAGAGACGCGTATCGATCTCGCGCCTCCCGCACCGCAGAAGCGATCTGCTGAGGCGTACAGAGCTCCCGCAGCATCATCCCCTGCGTGAGCGCAACACTGAGACCGGTTTCGGACGTCAGAAGTACCGGCAGTCCCATCGCGCGCGCCTCCAGCGCCGCATTGGGGCTGATCTCCGTGATGGAAGGAATCACGAGCAGATCATGCTCCGAAAATACGCGCTGCTTGGCAGCACCCGCTTGCGGCGGCAGGAATGTCACCCGATCCCGCAGTACCAGCTTCTCCGCCTGCGTCCGCAACGCCGCTTCCACCGGTCCGCTTCCCGCCAGCGTCAACGTCGCCTCGGGAACACCCGCGAGAGCATCAATCAAAGGGAGCAGGTGCTTGAACGCCACGAACCTGCCCAGAAAGAGCAGTCGAAACGGCGTATGCGCGCCATGCTGCACCGGCTTCCCCTTCGGCAGCGCATTCTCGATCACCGAGTGGGCTGGCAATCTCGTGTAGACTCGTTCGTACAACTCCTCCTGCCACTGCGTCGAGAACACGATGGAATCGAAGGATCCCAGCAATCTTCTCATGATCCAACGAACAACGAATAACGAGAAACGACCCGTCTTTGTTCGCTCCTCATACCACTCTCTCAATCCCATCATCCCGCCCCCATCCGTATACCTCTCCCACAGAAAATCCCCCCCGAGCCGCAGCACGCGCTTGGGTTTCTTCAAGCGACTCATCGTGAGCGGCACCCCCGCGCTCACGGAGGAAAACGCAACGACGACATCGGCATCCCGTCCAACCTTCCGAAGCGCCCGCCCATACCGCCACCAACGCAGCAACGGCCCCCCATTCTTGGCGACGTGCAAGACAGACCATGCTTCCGTTTGTTCTGAACAGAGAGCATGCCGAGATGGAAAATGTGAGAAGAGAGACAGACGTAAGGCGTAAGAAGTAAGACGTAAGAAACGAGAAACGAAAAACGAGCAACGAGCAACAAAACCCCAATCCCCAATCCCCAATCCCCAATCCCCATCACCGTACGTCACCACCACAACCTCCTCCCCCATCGCAGTGAGCTGCTGAGCAAGCGCCTGCACATACGTCGCCGGCCCGCCGATATCCGGAGGATAGATACCGGTGGCGAGGACGATCTTCATGGAGAAAGATGAAGAAGATTAAGAGGATTGAGAAGACAAAGAAGATGGAGAAGGCGGCTTATGTTTCTCTACAAGCGATGTCCGTAATCTGGTGATCAGATATGCAACCCGTTCGATCCGATCGAACCCATGATCTCTTACTTCCTTCGAAATATACTCGAGTCGCCAAGCGAGATGATATTGGTAGTGAAGCTCTTCGAGCGAAGACAATGACATTGTCAAAAAATTGGTTTTATCACGTATGCCCTGACGTGCATTGCCTTCCACGATATTCGTAGCAACGCCGGAAGAAGATCTGCGCATCTGAGAAACCAAATTAAATTTCTCTTCAGGAGGAAATTTTTTTATCACGTTGTACGTGAAGACACAGAGATCATCCGCCTCTTTCCAGACAATCAGTTTTTCGTAGCTGCGAGCCATATCAACACTATACATCATCCTCTTTGTCTTCTTCACCCTCTCCCATCCTCTTTATCCTCAAAGTGGACTGCGGATGGCGCAAAGCGCAGGCTGCGTGACGTGAGTATACCGCTGTGTCGTCTTGATGTTGGCATGTCCGAGGAGCTCCTGCACGAACCGGATGTCCGTTTTGTTCTCGAGGAGGTGTGTCGCAAAACTGTGCCGGAGCGAGTGGAACGTCGCAGGCTTCGCGATGCCCGCTCTCTTCAGTGCGTGCCGGACGATCTTCTGCAGCGTCTCCGTCGTGAGTTTGCCCCCTCGCATACTTGCGAAGACAGGTTGCGCAGGATCACCTGTCGCAACGATGGAACGTAACTGGCATACGAGTCGCTCCGGCAGTAACGTGATGCGATCCTTGGCTCCTTTGCCATGCTTGATGTGAATGCAGGCGCGATCAACATCGATGTCCCGCATCAGCAAATCCTTCGTCTCGCTCACGCGCAGTCCTGCGCCGTACGCAAGCGCGATCATCAGCTTGTGCTTCTCATTCGGCGTCACCGCGATCATCCGCTCAATCTCATCATGTGAGAGCACCACTGGCAAACGTCCTTCTCTCTTCGGATACGAAACGTTGATGGGTGTACGGATTCCGCAGATTTCCCGGTAGAAGAATTGGATGGCGCTGAGATGAACGTGCACCGTTTGGGAAGCCGCTCCGCGCCGCACCATTTCCAGAATGTACGATCGAAGATGCTCCACATCCAAATGATCCGCTGCCCCGGACTTCTGACGAAAATACGTCGTGAGTGCCGATACGTAACTTTCGATGGTCCGAGGACTGTACTTCCGCAGAACCATTTCCGTCCGGGACCGTTCAAGGTGAAGTTGCATAGGTGTACGATGATACACCCGTTAGAAAACGTTGCAAGAACAAATTATCCGCATAACACACGACTTGAAGCGTTATGCAAAGATAATGCCGCATAATCGCTAGTTTGGCCGAAATCGCGCGCAGCGGATAGGAAACCACTGCTGCGCTCTGAAATTTCGGCCAAATGCCGCGGCTCTGCGCCCTTTTGACGATCGCTCACTCCTCAGACCGCTTCGGGCTCGCGACATCGCCAAACTGGCGCTTCTGCGATAAATCCGGCTGATCCTACGAGTATATCAGCCGTCTTCAGTCGCAGAACCGCCGCGGCATTATACGCCATTTCTTTTTCCGGCTGCCCCCCCTTCCGGAATTAACACTCTTTTGCTATAATAAATGCTGAAATCTTCTTCCCCAAACAAAATATGGCACCTTCACCCCGTGAAAATACTGAAGCACAAAACTTTGAAGACATGACCCCCGGAACAGTCTTCACGTTCAATCAGCCTAGTTTCGGTCCAGCATTTTTTGTTTGGGATGGCCATCAAGGAATCGAACTTGATGAACGGCAATCAGCTGAACTCGTCAGAATGGAACATAGTCAAAGGCTCAGCAGCCTTCCTCATGGGTCAAGAACCACTCGTTCGTTCGGAGAAGCTGCTTCCTCAGATATCAACAAAGATTTTAGTCGTGTTCACATCCTCACCAAAGCCGATCTTGCTCAAGAAGCATCTGATGCCAAACAAACAACTCGTTCATTGACTGACGAATTCCAGCAAAGAGTTAATACAACTGTGCCGAATAGTTTTGAAGACATGACCCCCGGAACAGTCTTCACGTTCAATCAGCCTAGTTTCGGTCCAGCATTTTTTGTTTGGGATGGCCATCAAGGAATCGAACTTGATGAACGGCAATCAGCTGAACTCGTCAGAATGGAACATAGTCAAAGGCTCAGCAGCCTTCCTCATGGGTCAAGAACCACTCGTTCGTTCGGAGAAGCTGCTTCCTCAGATATCAACAAAGATTTCAGTAGAGTAAGTATATTAGGGGAAGCAAAAAAGGCGGCGTAACATTCCCACCCCAGCCGAAAAAAGAAACAGGCGTATAACACGGGTTACCCGGTTCGCCGTTGCTCCGTTTAAGATTTCCCGCCTTCGCTCTGCGGAGCTTCGGTGGGCAGGCAATGGAGGTCGCCACGGCTCTCCCAAATTTGGCGGCGTTGAGCCCTATCGGGCAAAGTATAACGCCGCCAAACTTCGGGTAACCCGAAACGTTTGGCCGAAATCGCGCGCAGCGGATAGGAAACCACTGCTGCGCTCTGAAATTTCGGCCAAATGCCGCGGCTCTGCGCCCGTTTGACGATCGCTCACTCCTCAGACCGCTTCGGGCTCGCGACATCGCCAAACTGGCGCTTCTGCGATAAATCCGGCTGATCCTACGAGTATATCAGCCGTCTTCAGTCGCAGAACCGCCGCGGCATTAGAACGAAACGACTGCCGTGATACCATTCCTGTATGAACAATCTGCTTAAATTTTGGAACACGACCTCCGATAGACCACCTTTCGTCCACAAGAAAGACATAAGTATTGTGAATATAAAACCTTTCATAAATTATGAAGTCTACATAAACGCCTACACGAACTCTGAAACGCGGGCGGATGATCTTCATTCCGGATTATTCCCTGTTCCACATATCGGAGATATTCGTAATGCCAATCTTTTCATTCTCATGCTCAATCCCGGGTTCAGTCATGAGGATTACATTGCAGAGAACCACTTCCCTTCCTTCCGCAGGGCACTGAAGGACAATCTGAAGCAAAACAAGATGCCTTATCCCTTTCTATTTCTTAATCCGGATTTCTTGTGGACTGGCGGTGGTCATTATTGGGAGAAACGATTTGGCGTTTATGCAAAAGCTCTATCTGATCAACAACATATTACCTATGGTGAAGCACTCCGGGTAATTTCAAACCGCATAGCATGTCTGGAACTTGTTCCATACCACTCAAAAGATGGAGTAAACAACGATACAATTATTCATCTTGAGAGCGTAAAAGTAATGCTCGATTTCTTCCACTCAGATATTCTTCCAAAGGCCAAGAAAGGTGAAGTGGGGTTAATTGTGGCAAGAGGTCGCAGACATTGGATGCGTGGTCAGGAAATCGTCGAGCAGGACAACATCGTTGTTTACTCGAATGGAGAAGAGCGGAGTGCTTCTATTGCACCAAAAACAAGAGGAGGTCGTGTTGTAGAACAATTTCTTCTTCGTAATCACGGCAGTCGCATCGTCTAACACGGCGTATGCGGTTCCTCACGGCTCCATTTTAATTAGCAGCGGAGGTCGCCGTTCGTCACCCATATTTTGCGGCTGTGTTGCTCCGCTTCGCTTCGCAAACAGTGTACAGCCGCAAAACATCGCATACGCCGAAACGTTTGGCCGAAATCGCGCGCAGCGGATAGGAAACCACTGCTGCGCTCTGAAATTTCGGCCAAATGCCGCGGCTCTGCGCCCTTTTGACGATCGCTCACTCCTCAGACCGCTTCGGGCTCGCGACATCGCCAAACTGGCGCTTCTGCGATAAATCCGGCTGATCCTACGAGTATATCAGCCGTCTTCAGTCGCAGAACCGCCGCGGCATT